>Ga0256913_10000407_pt1 | contig 22235 bp, 18 predicted proteins | sample Axial_MatmetaG_FD_185970 | JGI IMG/M metagenome (GOLD analysis project Ga0256913, IMG submission 185970) | Deep-sea worm associated microbial mat communities from Axial Seamount, Juan de Fuca Ridge, Pacific Ocean - Axial_Mat | ecosystem: Environmental > Aquatic > Marine > Oceanic > Microbial... | reverse complement strand
TCTGTTCTGTTTCCTTTTTGTCTTACATATTAGAAAAAAAAGAAATGGTTGGCAGTTGCTACGAGCAATATTCGCATGGAGCAGCTCTATTCTTATTCATTATACATATAATTGGACTCTACAAAAACTTTTATGGGTATAACCCTCCTTATGAACTTGACGGTTTTTCTCATATTCGCTAGGATAACAGAAACGACGCAGGGTAGAGCAGTTGGCAGCTCGTCGGGCTCATAACCCGGAGGTCGCAGGTTCAAGTCCTGCCCCTGCTATTATTCCGGATTTTCTTTTAATGCTTAAAATAAGTTATATTATAATAGGATGGTTAGAATTTTCCTAATAGAACAAGAAATGAATCTATTTCTTCTTCCCCGCTAGATGAGTATCGATAAATATAGTATACACTACAAAGATCTTGGAGTAGCGCTCGTAAATCTTCTATACTTCGTATATAACTGTATTTATCTTTCTTTTTCCAGAATCTCTCTTTATCTTCCCAAAAAGTGTGAATCAATAATCCATGAGAGTGTAAGACTCTCATTTGTTGTTTAATGGAATAACGTAATTGTGCATCGTTAAGATAATGAAGAACCTTATTCGAATAGATGGCATCATAATGTACAGAGTTAAGCATATTCCGACAATCCAGATAATGAACAGGCAAATAATAAAACCTTTTCCTCAAGTGTTTCAAAAAGTGCGATGAAACATCTGAAATATGAATACGATAAGAAATACAGAGTATATCAGCCTCATTACCGCTACCTGCACCTAATTCAAGAATACAAGAATATACAGGTATATGTTCATAGATCGTCTTAACCAGTTGTGGACAGTAAACTCCTTCGCTGTACTGAATGTACGTTTGTACAGTAGTCGCATTCTGATACCAATTCATGGAAGAAGAATTACCTGCAACTCAGCAGCTGCTTGATATGACAACACCACGTGCTGCGCATTAGTAAGATGTTCTAATTCTATTGTAGTCACTGTATCATTTCGTTCTTTAACTAAGAATTTCTCACCTGGAATCAATCCTTTTTCTTTTAGGAAACGTAACAGATTACTATTTGTTCTTACAATACGATGAATACATATATGCGATCCCTCGGTCACTTGCAATAACCCCAAAATATCGGAAACACGAGGAAGCTCGCCTTCTTTGTTTGGAATAGGATCGCCATGAGGATCTGTATGAGGAGATCCCATGAGTAAATCAATTCGATCAATGAATTTATCCGAAACTGCATGCTCTAACACTTCTGCTTCCTCATGCACTTCAGACCAATCATAGCCAAGTTTTGTGTTAAGAAAAAGTTCTAACAATCGATGACGTCTGAGAATGCGTATCGCATATTGCCTGCCTTTTTCTGTAAGTCTCACCCCTTTATGCGGTGTGTAGTAAAGATATTCTTTTTTATGCAAACTTTTTACCATTGCGGTAACAGTACTTCCTGCCATATTTGAAACTTCTACGAGTTTCTTCATTGGAATCATCTGTAAGTATCTTCGGTGGAGTTGAAATATATTTTTTAGGTATTGTTCAGTAATACTGGAAATTCTATCTGAAGAGTATATCTGTTTATTTTGCATGCCCCTGTTGTTTTACTGCCTCTATAGTACGCGCCACCACATCCTCATCTTCAAGATAATAGTGGGTAATGGGTGTAAGCGAATCATTAAGTTCATAGACAAGCGGAATTCCAGTAGGTATGTTTAAAGCAACTATATCTTTATCACTTATCTTATCTAAATACTTAATAAGTGCACGAAGACTATTGCCATGGGCAACAATAAGCACTCGTTTTTGTTTTTGAAGAGTTGCTGAAATATCCGTTTTCCAAAATGGTACTACACGACGCACTGTGTCTTTCAAGGATTCTCCTAAGGGAAGTTCTGAAGCAGGAATACTACTATAACGTCGATCATGTAATGGAGAACGGGAATCTTCCCAATCCACAGCGGGCGGGGAAACATCGTAACTTCTACGCCACAATTGCACCTGATCCTGACCAAATCTTTTCGCTGTATCAGCCTTGTTTAATCCTTGCAAAGAACCATAATGACGTTCATTGAGTCGCCAATGCTTACGCACAGGAACCCATAACTGGTCAATCCTCTCCAAGACAATAGACAAAGTACGAATTGCTCGCTTTAAGTAAGAAGTATATGCTATATCAAAAAGTAGTTTTTTCTCGCCTAATAGATCTGCTGCATGACTTGCTTCCTGTTCTCCATTTTTGGAAAGATCAACATCGGTCCAACCAGTAAACCTATTCTCTTTATTCCAAATACTCTCACCATGTCGTAATAATATTAATGTATGCATTTACTGCCCGCTCAAAAATTCTTTAATTACTTGCCACACCATACTCACGCAAGCCCAACGATTTCTCCCATAAAATGGGAGAAATTCAAATAATAGTGTATTATCAGTATCACCAGTATGAAGAAAGAGCATAGTTTTGTCAACCACACATGTTATATCTTTCCAAGAGTACCCTGACAATGTCATACATAGAATATAAGCCGATGCGCTCATAAGAGTACACCCTTCTCCCCACCAAGAAAAATAAATCCTACCTTCTTGTTCCACCATAAACAAAGAGCAAGTATCCGAGCATAATCTGTTAGACATACTACCTAGTAGGTTTGCATTCTTAGGAATATGAGAAAATTGGGAGTTGTATGCCCACTGCCTTATTTGTTCAGTCATCGAAAAAGGTTATAAGCTTTTTCCAATGCTGTAATAAATATATCTATATCTTCCTGTCTGTTATATACACCGAATGATACACGAATAGCTCCTGGTATATGAAAAAACTTCATGAGTAGTTGGGCACAATGATGTCCTGTACGTACTGCTACTCCCTGTGTGTCTAACGCAGATGCTATATCATGAGGATGAACACCTTCCACTGTAAACGAACACAACGCACATACTGATGAAGAAGGCCCCCATATATGCACATAAGGAAGTTCTGAGAGTTTATCCCGCAAAACACGAAGAAGTCCTTGTTCATGTTCTTGCAGTAGGGCATGGGGAATAGCATTTAAATATCGTAGAGCTGCATGAAACCCTATCGCCCCCGCAATATGAGGAGTTCCGCCTTCGAGTCTTTGAGGAAGTGACGCAAAGTTGCTTTCTTGCTGTTTCACTTCCTTAATCATTCCTCCCCCATAACGAAAAGGACGTATGCGTTCCATATACTTACTACGGCCTATTAAACAACCAATTCCTGTTGGCCCATATAGCTTATGAGCAGAGCAGAAGAAAAAGTCACATCCTAGTTGAGAAATATCTGGTCGATTATGTCCCGCTAACTGTGCCCCATCTACACATGTGATAATCCCCCGTTGTGTAGCATACTGACATATCTCTTGAACAGCCGGCATATAGCCAGTAACATTAGACATGCCAGTCATAGCAACAACACTAGTAGGCGTATCTAACATCTCCTCTATCGCCTCCATACACAATGATGAATCATCATTAAGTGTTAAATAACGTAACGTTGCACCTGTTCGCCGCGCACAAGCTTGCCAAGGGATAAGATTGGAGTGATGTTCCAACTGAGTCAAAACTATTTGTTCATTTGATTTTAAAAAAACATCCCATGATCCAGCCAACATATTTGCAGCGTCAGTACTTCCTCCTGTAAACACAACAGTATAATCTTCAGGAACATGAAAGAATTCTGCTATAGCCTTACGCGTATCTTCATATGCGGCACTTGCCACTTCGCTTAATTCATAGACTGCACGATGTATATTAACACTGTATTCCCGATAATACCCGTCTAATGCCTCTACTACTGATTCAGGTTTAAGTGTAGTTGCCGCACTGTCAAGATAAACAAAAGGCTTCCCATGTATTGTTCTTTGCAGAATGGGAAAATCATTTCGTAAGTTTTCAAAGAAATCGCTCATGCATTAACTAAGACACTGATAGTTTGTTTGTACAGCTTCCCAATTAATTACATGGAAAAACTGTTCCACATAGTCAGCTCGCCTATTCTGGTATAATAGGTAATATGCGTGCTCCCACACATCCAACCCCAGTATAGGAGTTTTGCCATCCATTGCAGGATTATCTTGGTTTGGTGTACTCATAATAGAAAGTTTTCCCTTGTCCGTTAACAGCCAAATCCATCCACTTCCAAACCGCCTCATAGCTTCCATAGCAAATTCTTTTTTAAAGTTTTCAAAGTCTCCAAAATCACGGGAAATCGCCGAAGCCACATCTCCATATACATTACGCGTCGCTGATTCAGTTGTCATAATAGTCCAAAACAAACTATGATTAGCATGGCCTCCGCCATTATTGCGCACAGTGTTTTGAATGGCCTGTGGAAGATCCGAAAGATTTCGCAACACTTCCTCAATGTCATCAGAAACTGAAACATTACCCACAGCATCGTTGAGCTTTGCTACATACCCTCCATGATGTTTGGTATGATGAATACGCATTGTCTTTTCATCAATATATGGTTCTAGCGCATCATACGCATACGGCAAATCTGGTAAGTTAAACATATCAGTGCCTCCTATCGGATAATTGGTTAAGATATATTATACTAACATCTATTCAAGAAAGTTAAAAGGGAGTAAATCCTTAAGGTGTAATTAATATTTTATTCGAAGCAAGATAGATCTCTGGGCGCCACCCCAAAAGGGACAGAACCGCATGAAACCCATATTTGAACATGCTTACTTTAGCAGGCTCTGCAGCAATAAGTGAAACATCCACAATATGCATATTTTTATACATTATCGATGCAATTGCTGTCTTCTGGTTCTTATAGACAGGAGCCCATAGTATTTTTCTCTCATGCAATATTTGAAATGAAAGATCCTTCCAATATGTTTTGGGCAATGTATACTGACGCTGCATACCATAACAAAGCTCTATTGTCTTAAGATGCCCTCCTGCGATTCCTTGTCGTACAATAGGAAACTCAAAACGCCCCACTGAGAATGAATCAAATCCCCAATCTAATAACTCTTGGGCATCATGTTTTCTGCGTGTGCACCCTTCCTGTCGTGAAGATCCTTGGATCATTAAAAGCACTGCTATTAGCCTTCGACCAGACCGTTGAGCACTTGCAATAAATGTATAGCCAGCTTCTTCAGTATGCCCTGTTTTAATTCCATCAGCTCCCTCATATATACCTAAAAGCGGGTTTCTATTTCTTTGAGTAATAGTTGGATGCTGTGAATTTCCTATAGGATAAGAAAAATCTTGTAATGAAAAATACTTTCCTACTATTTCTGGCCATCGGCGGAGTAAATATGCCGAAAAGTCAACCCACTCGCGTGCAGTTGCCCTATTACGTTCACTAAGACCAGATGAATCAAAAAAGACCATATGTTGATACCCTCTCATCTGAGCCAGAGTATTCATATCTTGTACAAAAGAAGTTTCACTTCCTGAAATAAGTATCGCAAGTGCCATTGCTGCATCGTTTCCAGAACTAACAAGCAATCCTTTAAAAAGATCTTCAAGGCGTACTTTTTGGCCACTAGATAAAAACATAAGTGAAGATCCTGACGCCTGAAGCGATGCATCCGCTTGTACTGGTACACGATAGTACTTTTCAGTAACAAGTTTACCTTCTTTTTGTGCACGATAGGCAAGAAAAAAGGTGATTAATTTTGTAAGAGAAGCAGGAACAGCTGGGAAATCAGCATTTTTCTCATACAGTACTGTCTGCGTATCCCAATCTAATAGTATCGCCTCTTCAGCAAAAAGGTCAGGGGCTTGAGGATATGATGAACTATACCCCCATTGCGGAAGATAAAGTGCTTGAGATTCAAGATAAGAACTAGAAAGAAGAAATAGAATAAGTATCAGTATACGATAGCGCATGATTTACATATTAATAATGAATACATATACTAAAAGTACATGCATCAAATGTCAAGCGAGTTTCTCCTCTGTTGTGATGTAGGAGGAACAAACACTACTATCGCACTACTAGAACGAAATGGAAATAATTTCCATATGCACGCAACACGCTCTTATGCATCACCCGCATTATCAGGACTCGCAGAAGCGTTGGAAACATCCCTTTCACATTTTTCATCGTTTCCATCTCCTAATCGTTGTTGCATCAGCAGTGCGGGACCTATTTATCAAAACAACATGTGTATACCTTCCAACATTTCTTGGCAAATTTATGCTAATGATATACAAAAACGCTTTAATTTCCCAGTAAAAATCATTAATGATTTTACCGCAATTGTATATGCTTTACCATTACTCGACCCTCTCAATCCACGACAGCTCATCCCTCTTCCTCATGTCAATGGAAATACTCCCGCATATCGAGATAATGCTTTTATTGCTATTGGTGCAGGTACTGGATTAGGTTGTGGTGCTTTGCTCCGTGTTGAGGACTTGTTTATTCCCGTACAAAGTGAAGGAGGTCATGCCGATGTTTCTTCTTTTGATCATATATCGGATGCTATCAGTCAATTCTGGAGAAAGCGTTACCACACTCCTCCTGGAGCTGAGTTGCTAGTATCAGGCCCTGGTATTCAACGTATTTTTCAATTCTTTTACGAAAATGGATACATTACCAATAAAACTCTTGCCTCTCATATAATACACACTGCCATAGACAAACAACCAGAATTGATTGCAACATATGCTCAAAAAGATCCAGACTGTCAATTAGTTATGGAATATTTTCTACGCTTTTATGGAAGAGCAGCTGCAAATATGGTATTATACTTTGCAGGTCAAGGCAGCATGTTTCTTGCAGGAGGCGTTACCGCTAAAAATATTGATCTTATTTCTTCTTCTTTCATATTTATGGAATCCTTTGAAAACAACTATCAGAGCAATTTACAAAAACTACTTCAGGAGATTCCTGTCTATCTCGTACCCGATTATAGCATTTCCTTATATGGCGCAGCTCATGCGATTAGCATATCTTCTCTTAACATAAGAGATAAGAAGAAAATCAGCTCTTTCATATCAGATTGAACTGAAAAAATATTATTCTTTGCAATCACGCACGATCGATCTGCGAATCGGAGAACTCTTGATGCAAGCGACTTGCTTGAATCCCTGTATTGTTCTGATATTTACTGTGGTAAGGGGTCCATTCTCCCTCAATGGTGTGGTAAAATATTTGACAGATGGCAACAAACGGATAAATCCATACTGGATGTACGCAAAATATTTCTAATGTCCAATGTCCAGCAAATCCCACATCACCAAAACCTGCAGATACATGAATAAAAATTCCCAAACGTGCAACAGAAGAACGCCCTTCTAACATGGGAACAAATGATGTCGTCTTTGTATATTCCAATGTACGACCAAGATAGAGTCGATTTGGATCTAAAAGCAATCCGTCATCAGGAATTTGCACAACCCGATGCGGATTTTCCTTACGCATATCCAATGTTTCATTTTGATAGATCATTAATTCATTATGTAAGCGAAGATTATAACTATTTGGATTAAGCAGTTGCGGAAGGTACGGTTGAATAACAATGTCTTTTCCCAACTGCGATTGAATCTGCTTACCAGAAAGAATCATATACTACATTAAATCACGTGGACGTCTAGCCTTGTTCCCTGTCTTTTGACACACCGCATAATAACGTAATTTTCCATCCTTAAAAAGACCCTTCATTGAAATGCTACCGCCCCATCTACTTTGCAAACCTTTTCCATCTCCTTGTGCTTTTTTGTCACCTTTACCCATTGCAATCTCCTATGGTTTCATCCTAAAGGAACATAACAAATAGTTCAAGTGCCCTGCCAATGAATCTGTGCAAAAAATCCACTTTGTTCTATTTTTGTTATTCGCAAAAATAATTCCTGTATCGGGGGAAAACGTTCACATACTTTTTGAACCATAATCGCACAAGCTGTTTCTAATAGTTCAAAGTCTTCTTTTTGCAACACCTCTTCCACATACTCTGCTACTTGTGTGTAATCAATACCATCTGTCAGAGAGGAGGTTGCAAGCACTGCAGTAATATCGTATGAATAGCGCAAATCTACTGCTATATTTTGAACATGTGCACGTTCTTGTGGCGAAACTCCTAAAGTACAAGCCACAATATGATTATGAAATCCGCAAGAATATTTCATGTCTCATCCAAGAATACGATATGTTCAGGCCGTGCTATCAACTTTCTGTTATTTCCCAGCTGTTCAGATATCTCAGACGAATGTTCGCCAATAAGTGTTTCTATTTCCTTACTGCTTAAATTGCTGATAAGTTTTGCTTGCTCATTTACACTCAAAACAGCTCCTATATCGAAAACACCTTCCACAGAAAGCACCCCTTTACTCAATAAGCTTTTTTGTTGATGTAATGCTTTCATTGCCCCTTCATCTATGCAAAGTTTCCCTTGTTCCTGGCTATGCAAAATCCATCGTTTCTTATACCTTATCTTTTTCCCTGGAGAAAAAAAAGTACCTATTTCTTCACCAGAAAGAACACGTGCAAGTACATTTTTTTCTCTCCCATATGCCAATACAGTTGCACAAGCAGCTTTACGCGCTATCTCTACCGCCTTCAATTTAGAAATCATACCACCACTTCCCAATATATCATGACTCGGCCCAGCTGCTTGCCATATCCTTCTCGAAAGCGTATGAACTTCGGATATTGGTTTTTTCTCCTCAGCACAGTAAGACTCTTTGTCAACATCTCTACGAGCATCATAACGCGCATACATACCAGGAATAGTACTAAGAATAAGAAGAAGCTGTGCATCAAGTTTACTTGCCACCATGGCACTGAGAATATCATTATCACCAAACTCAGCATCAATCTCTAACGTTGAAACACTATCGTTTGCATTTAGAATGGGAAGAACAGAAAGAGAAAACAATGTTTCAAGATTATTTTTAAGTGCAAGGAATCCTGAACGGGAATTAAAAGTTACGCGAGAAAGTAGAACCTGTGCGATAGTTATACCATATTGTTCGAAAGCTTTTTTATATTCATGCATAAGTAGGAGTTGTCCCACTGATGCGCAGGCTTGACGCATAGATATTGCATGCAATTTCTCTGTCGCCTTTAAGCTCATTGCTCCCAACCCTATAGCTCCAGAACTTACCAAAACCACATGCTTTTTCATACGCATGAGTTTAGCAATTTGCCTAGCAAGGTCATGAATATAATGTACGTCTACTACTGCATTCTTTGTGGTAAGCACTTTTGTGCCTACTTTAATAACAATTCTGTGTGCCTTGACAATGTTCTCACGATTATTCATCTTATGTTTTGTCATATTCCGCCACCGTATGCCCCTGTCCGATAAGCACCCACCGATAAGTCATAAGCCCTTCAATACCTACTGGCCCTCTTGCATGTAGTTTCCCTGTACTAATACCAGACTCCGCACCTAGCCCATAGCGATACCCATCACTTAAACGTGTGCTACAGTTGGCAAATGCGTTGGCCGAGTTGATCCGTGCAAGAAAATACCGCATATGCTTCTTATTTTTCGTGATAATAGCGTCAGTATGATGTGAACCATATTTATTGATATGTCGAACCGCATCATTTACATCTTCAACCATTTTGATTGAAAGAATTAAATCAAGATATTCAGTACGCCAATCATCCTCATCTGCGTCTTGCGCAGTTGAAACAAATTTCTTAGCTCTTTTATCCACTTTTAAACAAACACCTTTCTCTTTCAGTGCAACTACAATACGCTGCAATATCTCAGATGCATCTTTATGCACAAGCAATGTTTCCACCGCATTACACACTGCAGGATATTGTGTTTTTGAATCTACCACAACCGCAATGGCTTGTTCAATATCAGCATCTTTATCCACATAGATATGGCATATGCCATCAGCATGTCCCAGTATCGGAATACGTGTGTTGTGCATAAGGTAATGCACAAAGTTTTTTGATCCGCGCGGAATCAGCAAAGATACAAGATCATCATGCCGTAACAGTTCTTTCACATCTTCACGTTCTGTTATATGCCCAATGCAAGGAGGAAGACCTGCTTCGCTAAGAGCTCGTTGCACAAATTGATATAAGCATTGATTACTATGCAGTGCTTCGGACCCACCTTTTAAAATCAAAGCATTTGCTGATTTTATAGCCAATGAAACCATTTGTACAAAAGCATCTGGCCGAGATTCAAAAATAAATGCAATAAGTCCTATAGGACACCGTAGTTTTTGCAATAATAAGCCCGACCGAAGTTCTCTCTCACTGAGAAGACTCCCCACAAGAGTTTCCTGTGCAGCAACTGCATGCAAGGAGTTAATCATGCGTTGTATTTTCTCATCATTCAGTATCAAACGCATTATCAATGCTTCGGCCACTTCGGCTTCTCTCGCATTTTTATAATCTTTTTTGTTCGCAGCAATCAGCTGCTCTCTCTCTTTATCAATAATATGGGCAAAATGCCATATGGCTTTATTGCGTAGTGTTTCCTCAAAAGCTGGTAAATCCCATGCGTGTTTTGTCAATTGTTCCAGTATATCACGTACACTCATATTGTTGAGCTGCCTCCTGAGCATACTGCAACAGGCGTACTGTCTCATCCCATCCAATACAGCTATCAGTCACGGACATTCCATATATAAGATTGTGCTTACCATTAACAATATCTTGTCTTCCTTCCTTAAGATTGCTTTCCAACATTAATCCAACAAGAATATTACCTATCTCCTTCCGATTCAAAAAAAATGCACGTAGCACTGTTGCCTGATTTTTATGCTTTTTTCGAGAATTACCATGGCTACAATCAATCATTATGGCAGGATTAAGTTTATATTTCCTGAAAAGTGCTTCTGCATCTTCAACATGCTGGCGAAAATAGTTAGGCCCATCACTTCCACCTCGTAGAATAAGATGCCCAGCATCGTTTCCTGTAGTGTGAAACAAAGCTATACGTCCTTCTTGATCCACTCCTAAAAAACTTTTCCTCTGTCCGGCAGACAACACTGCATCTACAGCCACACGAATATTCCCATACGTACTATTTTTAAAGCCTACCGGCATTGACAGCCCACTTGCCATGTCTCGATGAGTCTGTGATTCTATTGTGCGTGCTCCAATGGCTGCCCAACAGATAAGATCATCAAGGTATTGGGGAACAATAGGATCAAGAAACTCCGATCCTACTGGAATTCCCACTTCAGCAATTCGAAGAAGCAGTTTTCTTGCCTCTTGAATACCATGTTGAAAATCATTGCTTCCATTTAGATGGGGATCTACCAGCAGTCCTCTCCATCCAAGCTGTGTCCGTGGTTTCTCAAAATATACTCGCATGACAATGTATAAGTTTGGCAATTTCTCCTGTAATTCAGCCAAACGTTGAGCATATTCAAGGCCTGCTTGGGTATCATGGATAGAACACGGCCCAACAATCATAAGTACACGACAATCTTCTCTTCGGATGATCTTTGCTATTGTTTTTCTATTCTCTATTATCTTATCACACTGCATATCTGTAACAGGATAGCATTGTTTAATCTCGCGGGGAGCTAAAAGAGGAGAAATTTCTCTTATACGAAGGTTGCTGAGAGGATATTGCATACAATATCATACATTACTGTCGTAATCTCAGTCTAGCACAACAACAGCAACAGATAACAAAGAAAGTGAAAGTAGAAAACAACATAGGTATCAAATACGCTACAATATTAAGCTATCTGTTGTTAATTCTAGTTTCAAGGTTATCAGGAAATAAAGTTTAAAATCTAGCACCATATAATTGCGGATCTATCTGTAAACACCTCCCAAAAATATTTCCACCCATACTTCTGTGAGAGCTCCAGAGTTAAATTCTTATCAGATAAATAATGTATTGGTAGAAGTATCAGATGCCTGAAGATATGTTGCTACTCCACCTACTTCTACTCCATCAATAAGTTCTTCTTTTTTAACACCCATTACATCCATGCTCATTGTACAGGCAACCATCCTTACCCCATTACCCATTGCACTTTGCAACATTTCTTCCAAGGAGTTTATGTTAAGGTCTTTCATTCTCTTACGTATCATTTTAACCCCCATATTACCCATATTCATCTTAGATAGTTTGAGTTTTTTGCTATTAGACGCCATCATTAAACTGAACATTCTTCCCATTAAATCTTTTTTTACCTTTGGCGGATTCTTTTTCTTAATAAGGTTAAGACCCCAGAAGGTAAAAAACAAGGTTGTCTTCTTACCTACACTGGTAGCTCCATTAGCAACAACAAGTGAAGCAAGAGCGCGGTCAAAATCATCAGAAAAAAGAATAATCGAAGTATCTGTCATTGTATTTCTTACACTAGCTACTGATTCAGGTTTAGGGGCTGCTTTTTCAATAACCGCTGTTATGCATTCGCCTTCTTGTTTTAGATCAATAAGTATATTCCCAGTTATCTCACACCACGCTTTTACATCATGTACAAACCCAGGATCAGAAGCTTTTATTCTTAATCTATCTTCTTGAGCTATTCCATCAATAGAGTTTTTTAGTTCCAGGATAGGCCCTGGACACTGGAGTCCTCTTGCATCCACATCGACAATGCGGATGTCGATTCTTTCTGTTATCCCCTCACGTTCTTTATGCTTACCCTCAACATCAGCCTGATAAATCATATTGTTCTTACCAATATAGTCTTTGGCAAAAATATCTTCGTTGCTTTGCTTTTGTATCGCATATTCCCAGGTCTTATAACCTCCAGATAAGTTATAAACATCCCCAAAGCCATTTTGTCTCAAAATACGTTCCGCAAAATACCCCCTCAGGCCGATACTACAGTAAATTACAATTGTACGATCTTTTCTTACTTCATTTAATCGTTCTCTAATCTGTTGAAGAGGTATATTGTCAGAACCTTCTATTGTCCCAAGCGCTGTTTCTTCTGGAAGTCTGACATCTATTATCTGAATCTTATTCTGATCCATCGCCCGTAGTTCGTTCCACTGAAGATGCCTGGTTCTTTCTTTAAGAATATTCTCAGCAACAAAACCAATTATATTTATAGGGTCCTTTGCAGAAGAATAGGGAGGAGCATATGCATGTTCTATTTCTGTTAGATCATAAATTGTTCCTTTTCTGCTAATTACTGAGGCCATCAAATCAATTCTTTTATCAACCCCATCATACCCAACAATCTGGGCACCAAAAAGCCTCCCAGACTTTGGAGAGAATAGAATCTTCAAAGACATTGCTGCCGCACCAGGATAATATCCTGCATGACTAGAACTATGAGTAATACAGCTTTTATACTCGATTCCTTCTCTATGCAAAACCTTCTCCGAAACCCCTGTTGAAGCAACAGTAATATCAAAAACTTTTGCAACTGCAGTACCTACCGCTCCTTTGTATTCAGAATTATTTCCAAATACAATATTATCAGCACAAATTCTTCCCTGCTTATTTGCTGGACCAGCAAGATAGGTAATAGTTGGTTTGCCTGTAATAGGCGAAGGAAATTCTATTGCATCACCAACGGCATAAATATCAGGATCTTTTGTATTAAGATATTTATCTACCTTAATACCTCTCGTCTCTCCTATGTCTAGACCAGCTTGTTCAGCAAGGAAAGAATCAGGTTTTATGCCAATCGAAAGAATTACAAAATCTGCATCTGGGATTCTTCCTGACTGCAACTCTATACTTATCCCATATCCCGTATCTTTAAACGATTTGACACCATCCTTAAGGTAGAATTCTACACCTTTAACTTTAAGATGCTGATGTACCTCTGCAGCCATTTCGTAATCTAACGGTGTCATAACTTGATCTGCCATTTCTACAATAGTTACAAAAACACCTCTCTTATGAAGATTTTCTGCCATCTCTAGGCCTATAAACCCTGCACCTACAACAATGACTCTTTTAGGATTCTGTGTATCAAGAAAGGATTTAATGGCATCTGTATCTCTTACATTCCTTATGGTAAAAATTTTCGGAGAATTAATTCCTTCAATCGGTGGTTTTACAGGTTCCGCACCCGGAGAAAGAACTAATTTGTCATATTTCTCTGTAGTCTCATTATCATCTCTTACATCTCTGATAGTTATAGTCTTTTTCTTTTTATCAATTGAGATAACTTCACAAAGAGTTCTTACATCTATGTTTAATTTTTCCTTAAAACTGTTTGGGCTTTCTACAAAAAGACGGTTCCTGTCCCGTATTGCTCCGCCAAGATAATAAGGAAGTCCACAGTTTGCATAAGATATATATTCACCTCGTTCATAAATTATTATTTCAGCTGATTCGTCAATGCGTCTTAATCTAGCAGCAGTTGTTGCGCCACCTGCTACTCCCCCAACGATAATATAGCGAGCCATGTAAGTCCTCCTCTAGATATAAATATTTTATTGAATTTAGTACTCTTTGTCACTATTCGATAAGAAAATAGATATAAATACTGAATTTCTCCATATAACCATCACATATCTGATCACATATACGTGTGTATAAAGCATCTACTAACGAAAAAAATATTATAATGTTTTATTCATTATATTTATTTCACTTTCAGTTCAACTGTTGTACCAATGCATAAATAAAACTTTTAACAAAGTACATCTTTACAAAACACCTGTATCAGTTTACAATTTTAGGACAAACTAACAACACACAATATCTAAAAAATACTGCGCATATCCGAAAAGGAACTGATAATGACTCTGCTAAAGAAAAAAGGCTTTCAAATCTGCATGCCGATGAACCCTTCAAAAAGTAAAAAAATAAAAACTATTTTAGAGCAAAAAAAAGCTATTCAAAAAGTATGTATTGATCCTATCCAAGGTATCATACTTGTCTATTACAACTCAAAACTAGTGTCAGATAAGAAATTGCAAAGAATACTTGCTAGAAGCAAAGTCCAGATTTGTAACCATAAAAAATCCCATAATATAGGACAATTTATGTTCTTGCTATCGATTATTATGATTAACGCTTTTTTCTTCATCGTTGTGCTTTCACGTTTCTCCTTTTCTTATAGAAAACTAGCACGTATGTTGTTTGTAATAGCTTTAATTAGTAGCACTACAGGTATTATTAATTTGTGGCGACCACTTTTTTCAAATAACACTATTTTAGGTAGTATCATTACCTTGCTTACCATTATCACCACACTTGGAGGAGGCATTATTACAATGTATTTCCCCATTGCTTCATCTTTTGCTTTCTTTTCAGCCAATATTTTATTCATCTCATTCCGATATATTGCCATCTACATTATTCAGCACGCACAGGCAAAAACACGTCAATCCATTGAGCATCTTCTCTCTCTTCGCCCCTCGCATGCGCAGTGTGTATTTAATGGAAAAGAGCAAATAAAAAACACCAATAAACTATCCATCAATGATGTTATACGTATCCGTCCGGGCGAACAAATCCCTGCAGGTGGAATTATTATAAAAGGAACATGTACGATAATAGAAAGTTCTTTAGAAAAAGATCATAAGCGTGAATTGCAAGTAGGAGATTATATTCCCTTTGCTGCTACAAATATAATTGGATCTGTTGATATACGCATCACAGAACTAGGTAATGCCCTATTTCTCCACCAACAACTATCATGTAGCAAAAAAGATAAATCAGCATACCCATTACACAATATACTGTACTATGCACTATCAATTAGTATACTCACTACCTGTTCGATATTCATCCTTCTCCGTATTATAAATGGACCAAAAAACTTTTTTCTTATTATCTCGATTGTTCAAACACTTCCCATTATCGCCCCCCTTCTTGTCATCGGAGATCCATTTCTTTGGGGATTGATCGTCCCCCTATTTCTCATGTGGGGAAAGCGAAGAGCTACAAAAGATGGAATACTTATACGTAACTCATCTTCTTTTCTAAAACTTTACCGTAGCACATCAGCGTTCATTGATAAGACAGGAAGCATCACTCTTGGAGAACAAAAAGTATTAGATGTAAAGGCATTTATTGATCGTTTTCGCCTTCTGTACTTATCAGGGAGTGCAGCGCTATTAAGTGAACATTCAATTTCACGTGCCATTGTCCAAAAAGCTAGGAATGAAGGTTGCCAACTGAGCGTACCCGAAACATTTATGTCAGTTCCTGGAAAAGGCATCAGTGCTACACTTGAAGGATCCCATATAACTGTGGGAAACTTTACTTTTCTAAAAGAAAAAGGGTTTTCCTTTTCTAAAGAGCTTGAATCCAATATTGCTACCCATATGAAAAAGGGAACCACGGTAATAGTAATAGGAATAGATCAACACATCGCAGGTGTTTTTGTGCTTACCGATCAGATTAAGTCCGATGCAGCCCAAACGATACAAAAAATCAAACAGTCTGGGATCACACCAATCATGATCACTGGCGACAATAAGCAAATTGCAGCTACAATCGCGCAAAAAATTGGTATTGAAGAATATTTTGCTGAAATCCCACCCAATGAAAAATCGAACAAGATAAAAGAGTTGCAGAGTCATAATAACTGCATTGTAATGATAGGAGATGGAATAAATGACGTACCAGCGCTTCAGCAAGCCGATGTAGGAATAAGCATGAGTACTGGAACTGATATATCTATTACTACAAGCGATATAATGATCATAGGGAAAAAACTAAGTGCATTGCATCTAGCACATGTCATAAGTAAAAAGAGCGTATGGCGTATGCGCATAGGCATTATATGTGCGCTGGGCATATATGGTGTGGGAATACCTTCTGCTTCCTTGGGAGTCCTTTCACCACTTCTTGCGGCACTCGTCATGACTTTTGCAACCATTATGCTCCTTGGAATAAGTTGTACAGAATAACTATTATTTTTGTCTGTTAAGACAAGAACCCCCCGCCCCAAGAGTGTTTCTAAAAGACGGGGTTTCTCCAATGGTGGAGGCAAAGGGAGTCGAACCCTCGACCTCTAGAATGCAAATCTAGCGCTCTAGCCAACTGAGCTATGCCCCCCCCCAACCTATTATAGCGGCACGCCATACTCCCAGTCAAGATTTCGTTTCCTGGTTCTAATTCTCTGTCAAGAATCGCCCCTCTTTGATAAAGTGTAACATTTGTACAATGGCTCTAGGATAAGATAACACCTGCAGATGAGAAGTGGGGAGACATACATAATCCGTGAAGACTTCTGGACATACCCTATCAAGGGATACACGTCCATCATCTTTCCCCGGTAGAAACATAGAAAGAAATGGATTAATTGATTTATCAGCAGCTATAATTCCCAACTCAAAGTTCGGATCATTTAATTGAACAGGAATACTCCCTTGTTTGGTTCCTAACTGCAACCCTGCAGGGCCTGTTATCAATTCAAATAAAAAGATACCACTCAATTTATCAACTATCTCTGATCCCTTGCTCGGAGGAACTAACATAACCACTCGCCCCAATTTCTCGATGTCATGATCTTGTAAATACCATCGAAGAATAATCCCTCCCATTGAGTGAGTCACAAAATGTACTACACGCGCATCTTCCATGCGTGTACGCAGTACGCGGAAAATATCCTCTGTTAACTTTTCTATAGGTTCCGAAGTTGATGGATAATCGTAATTGATAACAGAATATCCTTCTCCTTGTAATGCCTTTTCTATATACTGCATACTTTTGGAACTTCCCCGTAGGCCATGAAGCAATATTACCAACTGATCATTTAATGATCGCTCTTCTTTCTTTTCTCTCATAACTATATCTTTCCCTTGTTGTAGATTATTTATTTCAGTTTCAAATTCTTTCTCGTCTATTGCCATTATGGCTTGTTGCCCATATGATATCATTAGAAGAGTAACCCATATACATACAAAAATAAAAATTATATATTTCATAAAAACCTCACCTTATATAATATTGTATAAAATTAAAATAATATTGTATAAAATTAAAAAAAATTCTATAGTAGAAGAGAAAATGTTTTTTTTACTATAGGTTTGTTTATAAAACAAATGAAACATACAATTACCATATATTCACCAATTCCCACAGTTTAGAATGCTGACAAACTTAGTTGTAAAATTATGGAGGTAAAATAATAGATGAATAGCTATGTAAAAGATGTATATGAAAAAGTTGCTACAAAGTACCCATGGGAACATGAATTTTTACAAGCAGTAAAAGAAGTGTTGGAAACCCTCGAATCATTGATGGAAAGAGAGCCAAAATACAAAAAATACAGAATTCTTGAACGAATTGTGGAACCGGAAAGGGTCATATTATTCCGTATTCCCTGGGTTGATGATAGTGGAGATATTCAGGTAAACCATGGGTACAGAATAGAGTTTAATAGCACTCTAGGGCCTTATAAGGGAGGCTTGCGATTTCACCCATCAGTTACTCTTGGAATGCTTAAGTTTCTTGCCTATGAACAGGTTTTTAAAAACAGCCTTACCGGGCTTCCTCTCGGCGGTGGAAAAGGGGGAAGTGATTTTGACCCAAAAGGAAAAAGTGATCAAGAAGTAATGAGATTTACACAGACTTTTATGAATGAGTTGTTTAGGCATATTGGCCCCAATACAGATATTCCTGCTGGAGACATCGGTGTTGGTAAACGTGAAATAGGTTTTCTATTCGGACAATATAAGAAAATAAGAAATACTTTTGAAGGTATTCTTACCGGGAAAGGATTAAGCTGGGGTGGAAGCCTTATCCGTCCAGAAGCAACAGGTTATGGAACTGTATATTTTGCAGAAGCTATGCTTAAGACAAGGGGTGAGGTTTTTGAAGGTAAAAGAGTGCTGATTTCGGGTTCTGGAAATGTTGCTCAATTTGCGCTAGAAAAAGCTCTAGATCTTGGTGCCACACCCATTTCTCTTTCCGATTCTTCGGGCTCCATTCTTGATAAGAATGGCATCACAAAAGAAAAACTTGAATGGGTTAAAGAACTAAAGAATCAGAAAAGAGGAAGAATAAAAGAATATGCAGAAGAATTTGATGTTGATTACTTTGAAAACAAACGACCATGGGAACTCACTGAAGCAGATATAGCACTCCCCTGTGCTACACAGAACGAGATTAATAAAGCAGAAGCAGAAACGCTAGTTAAAAATAAATGTATTTGTGTTTCGGAAGGAGCGAACATGCCTACAGAACCAAATGCTATTGAAGTATTACAGAATTCTAGTGTTCTTTTTGGTCCGGGCAAAGCAGCTAACGCAGGTGGTGTTGCTGTATCTGGTCTTGAAATGGCTCAAAATAGTATGAGACTTTCCTGGACACGAGATGAAGTAGACACAAGATTACACAAGATTATGAATAAAATTCATGAAGAATGTTTAATTGCTTCAGAAGACATGAACAAAAAAGGTGATTATGTAACCGGTGCTAATGTTGCTGGATTTCGAAAAGTTGCAGATGCAATGATCGATCAAGGAATTGTATAGTTATTTAATAAACTTCACCTTACTTTAATAACGTGATACTAAGCATCTCTTATTCCTATTGCAGGAGGCTTTCTTATCAATATGCAGTTTCTACCATATTGTTCTGAATAACACAGGTAACATTAAAATAGAACAAAGAATTCTCATTGCAGAGTATAAAACTCATTATCAATAGCAAGCAAGCACCAACTATACGTTGGTCTTATTTCATCCATATGTCAAAAACACATATGGACATCCTTTCAATTTATCAGGAATATAAACTATGACAATCCTTATATCATAACTATTACATTGATTAAAAATCTATACTATTTTTTGCTCGTATGAAAAAGATCTTGTACAATTTCCTCACTATCTCGATTAAACACCCTGGACTCAGGATGAGATAGATAAGGATATAAATTTTCTTTTATTTTCGAAGAAAGTTGCTCCCAAATTTTTGTGCGGTATTGTTCATCTGCACGTATAATGCGTGCACTTAATACACGAAAAATAGCATCTATAAATCCTGCAACCTTCATTGGTGTACCTGTCTTTTTCCCTTTCTGATAATCATCTCTCACCGACTTTATCATAATAGTACGCATAATGGCATTCCATGCCGCGGTTGTACTTGCAGATTCTTTTTGCTTTAATATTCGCTTAATACGTTCGGCCATATCAGGCATAATATACGCATCCATACAAGATAAGTCATATGAATCATGCATAATATATTCGGCTTCATACATAAAACGATCTGATAGATTACGCAACCACTCAAAATAAGAAGCAACCACACCTGCGGCATTTGCAAGAAAATCATACAAAACAGGAATGTGACGTTTATATAATATTCGCTCCGCTTTAGGAGTGATAGGTCCATTACTTCCACAAACAATAAGCTTTGCTTGAATAGTCTTGACGTTCGTTACCGTAATTACATTTTCTAATGCTGCTAATACAAGAATATCACACTTCATTGTTAAAACACTTGTTCCCGCCTCTGTTCCCCGTAGCACCTGTTGTACTCCCTTTTTACTCTCTATAACTGATCCACACGTCATGGCCTTCTGAAGCATTTCATCAACGTTCAGATATTTTCCTATAATAGCACCTTCCCGATCTGCTACTGCAATGATATCCACACCACATTTTTCGATTTCTTTAAGGAACGAACTCCCTACTTTTCCACTTCCCTGTAAGATTATCCGTTTATCTTTCAATAATTTTCGAAACGTATTTGTTCCTTCGTTCCATCTTTTATCATCAACACTATCAGGATTCTGTATCATATCACGCAGTAACGTGTTATCTTTATTGGTTAACGTATCTGTCGCTTGCCACTGTCCATCAATATGAAGATGGGCAACTAATGACAACAACGCATAGTACATTCCACGTCCTGTTGCCCCACTACGTGCATCAATTCCCATTCTTGGTTTTCCCGTAATATGTGGAGCCACCACCAACTCCAAGTAATGTTCATTGGAAATCAACTCTTCCATAACTCGTTTGTCATAGTAATTAATATGAAAATGAAAGCTTAATATATCCCTGGCTTCTGTTAAAGAAATAATCTTATACCCCATTACTGACGCTGGTTGCTTAAAACCATAAGCAATCATAGCTAGATCTTGTAAAGCTGACTTAAACCCCTCAAACATTTGTCCTATCTCATATCCACCACATCCCACATCTCCTGCTGGCACATCATACATAGGGCCTGTTACTAAGAACAGAGATCGTCCAAAGCTGGACAAAGTATCAAAGAATTCTATTTTATTTTTCAGATAGGTCCCACGATCTATTTTTAATCCCCCCTTACCTCCACCAAAAAGAATTCCTGTATGCGCACACTTCCAAGTCATCAAGAAAGAAAGCCCCCCAACCTCTGCAAAATCAACAATCAAATCGTTCCGAATACCCCCTTTGCTTGGACCGCGAATAGAACTATGTTTTATACGAAACCCTTCAGTATTTCGCCGTTGATCATCTTTAAATGTTTCTACCCAAAACTCATCAAACTTTTCAAACGCAATAAGATCACGCATAACACGATTATGTTTTATCAACCCCGTTATCTCCGCCGCTTCATAAAATCCACATAACGCATTGAGCAACAAATTATCTGCCAATTCTTCGCCTTCATGTCGAATATCGGTATTTTGCTTGACAAAATCTTGCAATTCGCATAAATACTTCTCTGTTCTTTTCTCACTTAAGTTCTCTTGGCTTAATCCCCGTATCAAATATTCCCAATTGGAAGCTCTTTGATATGTGTATTTGGTTCCTATTTCTTTCTTTAAAAAGGTATGTATTTCATGTTTCAACTTTTGTACTCTTTTGCTAAGTTCTGTTTTCTTATAAAAATAGAGAGATAAAATTCCAATTGAGAATGCTTTACTAGATTCAAAGGTATCGTAAAACGATTTTGTCATATTAAGATCCTGAAAACGTACAATATTTAGCACATCAATTAATGTTTTCACCCTGGGCACAGTAAATCCAATAGTAAGTCTTATTTCTGGTAAATAATGTGTGCTTACTACCTCATCCTCTTGCATAAAGACATCATTCTGCGACAGTACATATTCAAACACTTTTGCATGACGAAACATTCTTTTTGTACGCCCTGAGTCATTTAATTCTTCAAGAATATAGTTAGATGGAAGGCTCTGCATGAATTCCTCATAATGGTTCAGATTTTTCTTCTCTGCCCATTCTCGAAACTCTGTCAGCAACACTCGCCTTTTCTCCTTCATTTGAGAACTAAGACGTAAACCTACACGCCCCCGTTTCTCCAGACTTACAATACGCCGTCCTGAACCTATCTTTACCGAATCGAAGGCAACTACATCCATATCCTGATTTCGTTTCAAAATATATCGAAGTTTCCCAGGGACATCGCGCCCTACATTTACAAAATAT
>Ga0256913_10000406_pt1 | contig 22241 bp, 21 predicted proteins | sample Axial_MatmetaG_FD_185970 | JGI IMG/M metagenome (GOLD analysis project Ga0256913, IMG submission 185970) | Deep-sea worm associated microbial mat communities from Axial Seamount, Juan de Fuca Ridge, Pacific Ocean - Axial_Mat | ecosystem: Environmental > Aquatic > Marine > Oceanic > Microbial... | reverse complement strand
ATTCCGTCTTTATAGGTCCCTTCTCCTTTGAGTCCAAACTTTGAAACGGTAAAGAAGTATCCGCTAATTACAAAAAAGATTATAAACGTTACAATAACAATCCCCACAACTTGCGGGACAAGCATTGACGCTCCACCGTTTTCAATTCTTTCCCTTATGGTTTCCATTTGGGAATCCATCTGTTCTTGTGTTATTCTTCCGGTTTGTACCGCTTTATTCATATTTTTCTCAATGGCTTCCATCTGTTTTTCTATCATCTGATACTTTATCTGTGGATTTGTCTGCATAAGTATCGTTGAGATACTAACCATTACAATAAAAACCAACAACGGAACTATCCAATCAACGGTTTTGGCTGTGGTTTTTGCCATTTCTGAAAAAGTAGTTTGGGGTTCGGTAATAACGCCGACAAGTTTATCCGAGTGACTTAGTTCTTCTTCCTCTTCAGTTTCCAACTCTTCGGTGTTTTGATCTTGCTCATTAAAATCTTCCATTATATCTCCTGATATTTTTGGAATAAACAATTTATTTTGGTGTGCCTACTTAAAAATAACACATCTTATTAAAAAATTGAAATTTAAAATATTAGCAGTGCTTGTCAGTTATACTTAAAAACCAAGAAACCTATCACACCTCTTGATAATAACGAGATAGATAGCAATGCATAAAACCAATTAATCACTGGGAAATAGAAGTAGATCAATGCCATTGCTGCACCAATGATTGGCGCTTCGAAACTGCCAATTTTATATGAGAGAAGAATTTCTCGTTCGTCCGGTTCTTTTTTCTGTATTAAAACAAGAGCAATAAAAAAGAATATAATTCCCACTAAACCGATATCACCGAAAAGATTAAATAAAATAATCAAAAGTATTCCGGTTAAAAATTCCACTAAATAGAACAGTTTATAATTCCCTCGTAGAGTCATATTAAAACCTCATTACTTAAGTTTGAAAATTTCTTCCACTGTTACATTGAAGTATCTGGCAATTTTTAATGCGGTTAAAATAGTAGGGACATATTTCCCTTTTTCAATTGCATTAATACTTTGCCGGCTTAAACCACAAGCTTTGCCGAGATTTTCCTGAGTAATATTCCTTTCCGCTCTAAATACTCTTAACTTATTTTCCAAAAGTGCTTTCATAATCTTAATTACAAATGTAAAGTATACTTTACATTTTGTCAAGTTCTTTTTACATATTTTTTTGCTTCATCTTTCTTTTTCACCTATGGCGGATTAAAACTCATCATATTGTTAATAAATAACCAAAACTGTATGTTAGTATTATAAATTATGGAGTAATAATGAAAACGATAATCGAACCGTTCAGAATCAAATCCGTTGAGCCGATAAAGTTCACAACAAGAGAAGAACGAGAAAAAATTTTAGAGGAATCCGGTTATAATCCCTTTTTAATAAAGGCAGAAGATGTAATAATTGATTTACTGACCGATAGCGGAACATCCGCAATGAGCGCCAAACAATGGTCGGGCATTATGGACGGTGACGAATCTTATGCCGGGTCAAAAAGTTTTTATAGATTCGAATCGGCGGTAAAAAATATTACAGGCGATAAATATATTATTCCCACTCATCAAGGACGAGCTGCGGAAAAGATATTGTTCACAATTGTTGGCGGTGAGGGAAAATATATTCCCAACAATACACACTTTGATACCACACGTGCAAATGTGGAATTCAGCGGTGCTGAAGCGGTCGATCTTCTGGTAGAGGTTGGCAAACACCCCGAACAGCGGGCTGACTTTAAAGGCAATATGGACGTTGAAGCGCTCGAAAATTTTATCAAAGAAAAAGGGACGAAAAATATTCCGCTTGTAATGATAACAATAACCAATAACTCGGGCGGTGGGCAGCCTGTATCTATGCAGAATATTCGTGAGGTTAAAGAGGTTTGTAAAAAATATGACATTCCATTATTCCTTGATGCATGCCGATTTGCGGAAAACGCTTATTTTATCAAGCTGCGTGAAAAAGGTTATGAGAATAAATCAATTCTGGAGATTGCTCAAGAGATGTTTTCTTATGCCGATGGCGCAACAATGAGCGCAAAAAAAGATGCTCTTGTAAATATCGGCGGATTCCTTTCCCTAAATGATGAAGAACTCGCAATGAAGTGTAGAAATTTGTTGATTGTTACGGAGGGATTTCCAACATACGGAGGACTTGCCGGCCGCGACCTCGAAGCGGTTGCACAAGGTCTGGAAGAAATTCTTGATGAAAACTACTTACATTACAGAATAAAAAGCACCGAATATCTCGGCAATAAATTGATAAATGCCGGTGTGCCTATAATCGAACCTCCGGGCGGACATGCAATTTACGTTGATGCGAAAAGATTTTTACCAAACATTCCGCCGCATCAGTTTCCCGGACAGTCGATAGTTTGCGAACTTTATGTTGTAGGCGGAGTGCGGGCAGTTGAGATAGGAAGTGTAATGTTCGGCAAATACGATGATGAAGGCAATATGATTCCTCCGCCAATGGAATTGGTGCGTTTCGCAATCCCACGCAGAGTTTATACGCAAAGTCACATTGACTATGTAGCCGAGGTTGTGATTGAGGTTTTCAATAATCGTGATAAACTAAAAGGTTATGAATTTACTTACGAAGCTCCTATGCTAAGACATTTTACGGCACGGTTTAAACCGGTGTAAAACAGAAGTTCGGGAAAGAGTAAGATTAAGAGTATAAATAAGAATTAAGATTTTAAAATATAATATGCGGAAATTGTTTTTCTGCATTCTATTGGATACAGATGAAACTAAAAAAGAAATATTCATATACCGACGGTAATCAAGTCTGGCGGATAAAGCTAACTGATACCGATAAATTATTAATTGAGACAAGAGATACGGACAAGAAGGAAGCATTCTTTCATTGCTTTCATATTCTGGATGGGAAACCGATTTTTACCAATCAGCAAATGGATGAAAAATATTGGCTGGGGATAGAGGCAATTCATAACGATTTAATTCTATTCCACAAATTTGCAAAACCGGATATGCCCGGACATAAAGGGATTTTTGCATTTGATATAAATACGCAAAAAGTCGTGTGGGAAAATGAATCGTTTGCCTTCCTGTTTATTCTGGAAAACAAAATTTATTCTTATCAAGAGTTGTTCGAAGGTAAAAAGGTTTTTACATTGGATGTGCAAACCGGCAAACTGATAGAGGATTTGGGTAACAATCCGCCAAACATAAACGAATTAAAGGAAGTTGCCGATAGTGAATTTGACTATTCCGATTACAAATTTCCGGAATTTTATTACGGAACAGCCCCCGATCCGGCAATCGATAAATTACTGAACATCGAAACCGGGAAACTTTCTATCACCGGGAATGTAGAATATTTGCAACATGGAAATTTTTTGTTGTGTAACTATCATGCAAAAAATAAAATTAATCAGTTGACTAATACCTTTGTAGTTTTTAATATATCTAAAGGAAAAAGAATTTTTAAGGAAGTATTAAACACTAACTTAAACGCTTTTGCACCGGATTCTTTCTTCGTTTATAAAAATCTGTTGATACTGATAAAAGATAAGAATCAGGTTATTGTTTATGAACTTGCTGAATAATCGGAGGCAGTACCATGAACATCAGTACCGAAGAGAAGAAAATACTTCTTCAACTTGCTCGTAGTTCTATTCGTTTTCTTTTCAGGCAGACAAAACCTCCTAAAATTGATTTGGAAGCGCATCCTTTGTTTAACACACAGAAAGGAGCCTTCGTAACTTTAACAATTGATAATAATCTGCGCGGATGCATTGGGTACATTATTTCCAATTCACCATTATACCAAACGGTTCAGGATGCTGCTGTACAAGCTGCAATAGGAGATCCCCGATTTCCCAAATTAACTTGGGAAGAATATAATTTTATCAGCATCGAAATCTCAATTCTTTCCGAACCTTTCCCTATGAAAAGCTATGATGATATTGTATTAGGAAAACACGGATTGATTTTGTCCGAAGGGGGACGCAGAGGATTACTCCTGCCGCAAGTTCCAATTGAGCATGGAATGAATAAAGAAGAATATCTTTCCGCTCTTTGTCAAAAAGCAGGCTTTCATTCTGACCTATGGCGTGAAAGATTATTGAACATAGAAATGTTCACTGCGGAAGTGTTTTCAGAAAAGGAGTTTAAAAATGGAAGCAATTAGAGAGGCAGCAGTTGCAGGAATGTTTTATCCTGCCGAAGAAGAAGAATTAAGAAGAGAGCTTGAGCTTCTGCTTGAGGTGAACAAACCTCAGAAACATTACAACAATGTGGTTGGCATTATTTCACCTCACGCCGGATATATTTATTCCGGGAGAAGTGCCGCTTATGCTTATAATGTTTTAAAACGTGATGTTAACTTTGAAACTGTGATCATCATTTCGCCCAGTCACAGAGAGTATTTTCACGGTATTTCAATATACAACGGAGATGCATACCAAACTCCACTTGGAATTACTCCGATAAATAAAGAGCTTTCCGAACAAATAATTGAGAACGGGAACAATATTTTCTGGGGAGTTGAAGGACATAGAGCAGAACATGCCCTGGAAGTGCAACTCCCCTTTTTACAGATGATTCAAGATGATTTTTCAATTGTTCCAATTGTGATTGGAGATCAAGGCAGAAGATTTGTTGATGACCTTGCTTACTCGCTTTCCAAAACAATGGGCGAAAATATAGTGGTGGTCGTCAGTTCAGATTTATCACACTTCCATGAAAAATATAAAGCCGATCAACTCGATTCACTTGTAATTGATCACATTAACAACTTCGATTATGAAGGACTCATGACAGACCTTGAAACTCATCAGTGTGAAGCGTGCGGCGGTGGCGGGATTGTTGCATTTATGAAAGGAGCTGCCCTTCAACGGGAAAGTAAAGCGGAAGTGATCTCACATACTGATTCCAGTAATGTTTCCGGTGATACTTCGAGTGTTGTCGGATATCTATCTGCTGTTGTTTATAGAGATTAATAAAACAGAATACTCAATAATGTCCAGGAAATGTAATGCGATATTTAATTTTACTCTTAGTTCTTTTAATATTTGCGGGCTGTAACAACAAAGTTGATATGAACACACAAATTGACAATATTTTTTCAGAATTCAATGACACAACTCCCGGTGCTTCCGTTGCTGTTGTCAAAGATCATAAAGTTATTTATCAACGTGGATTCGGGTTGGCAAATCTTGAAACAAAAACCAAAATTGAACCGAGAACAAACTTCAGATTGGCTTCTATTACCAAGCAGTTTACTGCACTTTCGATAATGATGCTGGAAAACGAAAACAAATTATCATTTGATGATACACTCTTAAAGTTCTTCCCCGATTTTCCGGATTATGCTTCGAAGATAACAATTAAAAATATTCTGCAGCATACTTCCGGCTTACTTGCTTACGAAGATCACATGCCCGATACATTGACGGTTCAGCTTAAGGATAAAGATGTAGTCGAAATTCTTATGAGGCAAGATTCGACCTACTTCCCTCCGGGAACGGAGCATAGATATAGTAATTCCGGCTATGCTGTTCTCGCAATGATAATTGAAAAAGTTTCCGGCAAGTCATTTGCTCAATTTTTACATGACAGAATCTTTGCTCCGCTGAAAATGGATAACACCGTGGCTTACGAAAAAGGCATTTCGACCGTTAAATACCGAGCTTACGGATATACAAAAACAGATAGCGGTTTTGTTGATTCGGATCAGAGTTTGACAAGCGCCGTACTTGGCGACGGTGGAATTTATTCCTCGACAATCGACTTGATAAAATGGGATAGAGCAATTGACGATGCCACTTTACTGAAAAGGGAAAAACTGGACAAAGCATTTGAAAAAGCGGTCTTGCCAAACGGTGATATTGTTGATTACGGTTTCGGCTGGCGGCTTGATCCTTACAGAGGTTACGAGCGACGTTATCATACCGGCGGAACTTCCGGCTTTAGTAATATTTATATGAAATTGCCTAAATTTAATTTAACGGTAATCGTTCTTATAAATATCAAGGATTATGATGCCAAGGGTTATGCAGAAAAAATTGCTGACTTATTTATTCAGTAAAATTGTAAATTTGCAGTAGCAAAATAAAGAGTTATAAACATAGTTTATTTATTGTACTCTTTTATTATTCGGTTTTTGGTGAAATATGGAATTTTATGATAATTATTCTGAAGATCCCGACGATTTTTATATCGACGAAAAAGCTCTTCAGTCAAAAATAGATCTTTCAAACAAATATTTTAACGAAGGACAAGCATTTATCCATTCGGATTTTATCGAAGATACAATCCAATTATGTTTGGATAACGAACACTTAGAAGAGGGTTTGGCTCTTATCGAAAAATTGATAGAAATCTTCCCTTTCAATTCTGAATATTGGCAACTTAAAGGTGTATTTCTAAACGGTAAATTCGATTTTATAAATGCATATTTTGCATTTGAAAAAACACTGGTGTTAAATCCTATTGACGTTGAAAGCTTAATAGGCAAAGCTATTGCAGAAGAAAGTCTTGAACTTTTTGAAGATGCAGCGGAAACTTTGAAAAAAGTTTTGGAGCTTGAAGACAATAACGAAGAAGCATATTTTAATCTCGGCACACTCTATGAACGCGATGACAAATATGAAGAAGCGATAAGGTATCTATCGAAAGCGGCGGAACTTGATGACAGTTATATTGAGGCGTGGTACGAATTGGGATTCTGTTACGAGTATCTCAACAAGTTGGATAAGGCGCTTGACGCTTATGAAAAATATCTTGAGTTTGATCCGTTCAGTTATTCAGGATGGTATAACAAGGGAATCGTTTACATCAAGATGGGCAAATTCGATAAGGCAATAAACGATTTTGAACTGTCAATAGCCATAAACGATAAATTTTCAAGTTCGTGGTTTAACTGCGGAGTCTCATATGCAAACATTGATGATTTGGACAAAGCGTTGGAGTGTTTTCTAAAAGCCGTTGAACTTGACGACAAAGATGAGGCGCTTTGGTTTACATTGGGTCAAACTTATGAAGATATGTATCAATACGAAAAAGCAATAGATGCATATTCAAAAGCAATAGCATTGTACGAAGATTATTTTGAAGCTCTGCTTGCAAGAGGAACTTGCTACAATTATACCGGACAGAAAACTTTGGCGTTAAATGATATCAATAAAGCTGTCGCTGTCGATCCGGCATCTATAGAAGCATTGGAAATTCATGTAAGCATTAACAAATCAACGGGCAATCTTGAAAGTGCAATTCTCAGTTGCAAAAAAATTATACGGCTCGATGAGAATAACTTTACCGCATGGAATAGACTGGCGGAAATGTACGCTGAAATTGGCAATTGGGTCGAAAGCGTCAACTCGTTTAACATGTTGGTTAAACTGAAACCGGAAAAAGCCAGCGCTTATTACGAGAGGGCAAAGAGGAAGTTCTTAAAAAACAAGAATACGGAAGCATTGGAATATTTGAAGAAATCCTTTGTGCGTAACGAATCGGTAAAAGAGCAACCGGAAATTAAATCGACTAAACTAAATAAATAACAAAAACTTACTTGCGAGAATTGAATGCCTGACGTAAAGGAAATATCTCAATCAACAAAATTGGTGGGTGTTATCGGTCATCCGCTTAAGCATTCATTTTCTCCTTTCATGCACAACCTTGCATTCACTTTAACCGACCTGGATTATCTCTATCTTCCTTTCGACATAACTTCAAATAATTTGAAAGATGCACTAAAAGGAATGGTTGCACTTGGCATAACCGGCTTTAATGTTACGATTCCTCACAAGGAAAAAGTTATTCCTTTTTTGAATGAAGTTTCAGAAGGCGCGGGTATAGTAGGCGCTGTAAACACCATAGTGAACGATAATGGAATTCTTCGTGGATACAATACTGATGTTCACGGCATATATGAAACTTTGAAAGAATACAAAGAAGATATTTCTCGTTCGGTGGTATCAATCTTTGGAGCTGGCGGCGCTGCTCGCAGCGTTGTTTTTACTCTGCTTCGTTACTTCCATGTAAAAAAGATTCATTTGATTAACAGAACAGTGGAAAGAGCTGATGTGATTAAAACATACTTCTCTGAAAAGATGCTTTACGATAGAATTAAAACTCACGCATTATATCCGCCCGATTTGGTAAAGGTTCTCTCCAAGTCAAAACTTATAATCAATACTTCCTCAATAGGGATGCACCCGAAAGAAGATGATTCCCCGACTAAGATCGCAGAATCATTTCACCCGAACCAACTTGTTTTTGATATTGTTTACAATCCGATAAGCACTAAATTTTTAAGACTGGCTGCCCGCGAAGGAGCAACAACAATAAACGGATTGAAAATGTTTGTTGAGCAAGGTGCACACTCGTTTGAATTGTGGACAGGAAAACCGATGCCTAAAGAAGAAATATATGCTGCCTTAAAAGCAGAACTCAAGGAAGGATTATAACATTTATTTTTCAGAAGGGATCTTTTCGCCCTCTTCATTATATTCAACTTTCGAAATTATTTTTCCATTATTATATTCTATCTCACTTTTTATTAATCCATTAGGATGATAGATATAATAATCGCCGTCCAGTTTATCGTTTTTATAAGTGCCATACTCCGCCACTTCACCATTTTCAAAAAACTTGGTTGCAATGCCTTTTTTCTTCGAAGCGCTGTAATATACTTTTGATTTGATTTTTCCGCTTTCGTAATATGTTATTTCAGGACCATAGATCTTTCCATAAACATATTCTCTTTCCGTTTTAACTTTACCGGAAGGATAAAACGATTTCCACTTACCATCAAGCGAATCGTTTCTATAACTCTCTTCTCTTAACAAAACTCCATCTTTATCATAGACTCGGCGGATACCGTTCCTCACACCAAGGATATAACTGACCTCCTCCGATCTTGCTCCCTCTGGTGAGTAGTAAACGGATATACCATCAAACAAACCCTGTCTATAATTTTCTTCCTGTTTAAGATACCCGCTATCATAATAATGTCGGCTTGTTCCGTCCAGTTTCCCTTTTTTAAAACTCAACTCGGATTTAACAACTCCGTTGGGGTAATATTCCATAAAATTTTCTTCTATCTTTGGGACATTCGAGCCATACTCATACTTTTCGCGCTTGATTATCTGACCATCTTCATATTGATCAATCACTTTGATTGAACCGTCGGGGTAATAGAGATATGAAATTCCGTCCAACTTGCCGTCTTTATAATTTGCTTCCAGAGCAACTTGGTTAAACTCATAATACACACGAGTTTTCCCATTCAACTTTCCATCAACATAGTTGCGTTCGACTTCAAGTTTTCCATTTTCAAAAAATATTTTTGATAGTCCGTTCAGTTTACCATCTTTGTAATCCCAAATTCCTTGCAGAGCTCCGCTTTTGTAATAAGTCTTTGTAAACCCATTTTGCAAACCGTTTATGTAGTAAGGTTCAGCCCAAAGCTCTCCCGTTTCATAATACCACCGTGAAATTCCTTGCAGCTTTCCATGAATATAATTCCATTCCATGCTTAACGTGCCATCTTCAAAATACCAAAGCGATTTTCCTTCCTCCAAACCGTTTACAAAATTCCAGTCCTTCCAAAGGGCACCGCTTTCATAAAACTCTTGATAAGAACCGTTCAAAACACCATTGACATACTCGCCAATGCTTTTAACTTTTCCATTGGGATAAAATGTTTTCTTGATCTCTTTACTGCTAGACTGAGGAAATATATTAAATGCCGTTAATAATAAAATTGCAACTAAAATCTTTTTCATTAAAAATTTTCAATCGTTTATTTTCGAGTGAACAAAAATACCCAAAAGAGGGATAATATTGAATGCAAAAATGCTTACTATTACGTTAAATATTTTGAAAAACTTACAATCAACAGAGGAATTATGTTTCAAACAAAAAGGACAATTGAATTCAGCATGTGCGATGCAGCCGGTATTTTATTCTTCTCCAGAGTATTTGAACTATTCCATTCAGCTTATGAAGAATTCATTCAAACCGGCGATTTGGAAATTGACTATTTTAAGTTTGAGAAATATGCAGTACCTGTATTGAAAATTGAAGCGGACTTCAAAGCACCGATCAGATTACATGAAACGTTAAACATTGTCATCAGAGTTACGCAGATCAAGGATTCAACTTTTGAATTGACCACCAATTTGGTTGACGAAAAAGGCACTACAAGAGCAACGGTTAGAAGCGTTCATATATTTGTAAACATAAATGATTTTTCGAAGACCAATATCCCCGATGATATCCGGCAAATATTAGTTGCTAATTCACATTAAGCAAAATGACAGGTTATTTGCCACGACTTTTAAGTCGTGGCTTATGGAAATTACCGGGCTTTAGTCCATAATAAACTATAGATCAAGATTAACCGACTTTTTAAGAGAGGGTAAATCAATTTTACCAAGATCGGTTTTTGGAAACTTTTCTGTAAAAAATATTTTTTTGGGAAGTTTATACGAAGATAGATGTTTCTTTAAATAATCGAGGATTTCGTACTCGCTTAATTCTTTTCCATCTTTAATCACAAGTACTGCAACCGGTATCTGCCCCCATTCCTTATCCGGTATTGGAAAAACAACCGCTTCGCCTATTGAGGGATGCAAAAGCATTACTTTTTCAATTTCTTTCGGATCAATATTCTCACCACCGGAGATAATCAAATCGCTTCTGCGCGATACCACAAACAGGTAACCATCATTATCGATATAACCCCAATCGCCCGTTAAGTAATATCCGTTATGGATTTTTGTGTTCCACAATTTGGCGTTTTTCAAATATCCTTTTGCAATTGACTTAGACTTTACAGCTATTTCACCGATTTTAAAAGTTTCAACTTCCTCATACAAATCATCTAGTATTTTTATTTTAACATTTTTAAAAGGTCTTCCGCCAGAAGCCGGTTTTGCTTTTAACTTTTCGCCTTCCACTCCGCTAACCATTGAGCTTGTTTCCGTTGACCCGTAAACTTTAACAAAAGGCCAGCCTAATTTCAAAGCGGTAAGCACCAAATCGTTATCGCTTGGACCACCGCCAATAAAGGCCAAACGCAAATTTTTATTCGGTTGAACTTTTTCTTCAATCAATCTTTTCAACATTGTAGGGACAAGTGAAATTACAGTTGGATCATACTTTTCAAGCGAGCTTGCAATTACATTGGTTTTAAGCGAGGTCGGAATTATCAATGTCCCGCCGGATAGTATCGTTCTGGTGATAATAGAAAATCCGCCAATATGATAAAACGGTAGCGATGCTAAAAATCTGTCGTCAGAAGCAAAAGAATATTTCGCTGTAATTGACAAATAGCTTTCAAACAAATTTGAGTTAGTAATTTCCACACCTTTCGGTTCTCCCGACGAACCGGAAGTAAATATAATTACAGCCGTATCTTCACTATTAGTTTCATTGTCATAATTAATTGTTCTATCGGTATATTCAACGGATAAAAGTTGCGATGGATATTCATGCAAATAGTTTGAAAACTTTTCGCTCTTTAACAAGGTTGAACACTCGGCAAAATCAATTTGTTTTCCGAGCTCTTCTTCTGTTAATCTGATATTCATCAATACAGGCACGGCGTTCAAGCGCCACAAAGTATATATCGTTATTACATATTCAAAAGAGTTTTCGCTTATAATTGCAATTCTGTCTTTCGGTTTTATGCCTGCATCAAGATATTTTGCAGCGGTGTTGTTAATAACCCTTGTCATTTCAGGATAACCGACCGTTCCGTTTTCCGTGACAATTGCCGGGATGTTTGTTTTTTCTATGTCGTTAAAGATATCGTTCATTTAATCAAGTTAAATTTCGGTGGATATTTTTCCTTATCAAAAATGATTTTTCCGTTTGTTAAATGATAAGGATCTTTTGCAATATCATTTGTAAAGTACGAAGCAACAGCCAAACCATGCGCCAAATTATTTTCCACAAGCGAGGAAAGGAAAACCAATGCTGATCTTCCTATTGAAGATTCAAACGCCGATGAAATAATCACATTGCGCTCTGCCGCCTCAATTAATTTTATCAGATTAATTACTTCCGTAATATCGCCCATAATACTCGGCTTTAGTACAAAATATTGGATGTCAGATTCCGCCAGTAATTTTTTCACATCATCGGAATTTCCAATTGACTCATCAGCAGCAATTGGCATTTTACTTTTCTTGGAAAGTTCAATTAGTTCATTGCTGCTTTTTACCGGTTGTTCAAGATATTCAATGTTGATGCCTCCCAATCGTTCAACCGCATATAAAGTCTTTTCAATATTCCATTTGCCATTTGCATCCAACCGGAATTGAATATCATCGCCGAGATTTTTTGAAATTGATTTTACAATATCCAAATCATCTTCTATATTCTCGCGCCCGACTTTTATTTTGATAGTTTTAAATCCGGCTGCAACTAATTCCTTAGTCATAATAACCGCTTCACTTTTCGATATCATCCCAATAATTCCGTTTACCGAGATACTCGAATTAATTTTCCATTGTGGGTTAAAGCCATCTCTCAGAATAAAAATCGAATGGAGCGCTTGAGTTATTCCGAATTGAACGGAAGGATATTCCTCCAATGATCGGAAAACATTGCTATCTAATTCCGATCCGATTAATTTTCTCCCTAACTCTTTAACAATCGGAATTACACTTTCAAAAGTCTCCTTACTTAAACCGGGAAACGGAGCGACTTCACCAAGCCCGGTATTACCGTTCTCATCCGTAATTTTTATTATGAATCCTTGCCGTTTTGTGATTTCAACATTAGAATTTTTAAAGGGCTTTTTTAACCTAATAGCAAAAGGATTACTTTCGAATTTCCGTACCATCATAACAAAAACCCGATTGAAAATAGAATTGAAAAAACCACGGAAAGTTTAGCCGTTAGCTCGAGAGTTTTGTTAAGCGCTTCACCTTGTAAGCTTACAAGCATCTTAAACAGCTTAATTGCTAACGGCAGAGTGATTAACGGCAATAACACTATCCAACCGAATTCATATTTTACAAAAACATAAACCGGAACCGCATAGGCAATAAGTAATTGCGTTAGATACTGCATACGTGAAAATTGTTTTCCGAATTTAACTGCAAGAGTATTTTTGTTGTTTTTTTTGTCTTCTTCAACATCCCGATAATTATTTACAACAAGAATATTAGTGATAAGCATTCCGACCGGTATTGACGCGACGAAAACCAATTCCGTTAACCGTAGCGCTTGCACATAATAAGTGCCTACAACTGCAACAACACCGAAAAAGAGAAAAACAAAAATATCGCCCAGACCGTTGTATGCAAGGGGATAAGGACCTGCCGTATAAGCATACCCCGAAGCAATTGAAACAATGCCGACAATCAGAATTGGCCATCCGGCAATGTAAACCAAATACAAACCCAAGAAAAACGTTACGCCAAATGTTAGATAAATAGCGCTCTTCATTTGAGGTATGGAAATAATTCCGCTTGCAAGCGCTCTTTCCGGTCCGACGCGTTCTTTACCGTCAGAGCCTTTGAGGTGATCATATAGATCGTTTACAAAATTTGTCCCAACTTGTATAAGCACCGAACAAATCAAAGCAATAAGAGCCGCAATGAAATTAAACTCGTTATCGTGATAAGCCACCGAAGTGCCTATCAATACCGGAGCCACCGCCGCAGGTAAAGTTTTTGGTCTGCTTGCAAGCACCCAGCTTTTGAATTTACCAATTTTCTTATTGGAATTTACCATATATGGATTAGCTGAAGTTATTATTAATTACGGCACCCTTGGAAACTTAGAAAAGTCCGGCTTTCTCTTTTCAACATAAGCGTTTTTCCCTTCTTGCGCTTCTTCGCTCATATAATAAAGGAGAGTTGCATTGCCGGCAAGTTCTTGTATTCCGGCTTGTCCGTCAAGTTCGGCATTAAAAGCTGATTTAAGCAATCTAATTGCCAAAGGACTCATCTGCAAAATTTCTTTTGCCCACTGAACTCCTTCGTTTTCCAACTCATCTACCGGGACAACTTTGTTTACCATTCCCATTTGAAAAGCTTCTTCCGCGTTGTATTGTCTGCACAAATACCAAATTTCCCGCGCACGTTTTTGTCCGACCATTCTTGCCAAATAACTTGCACCGAACCCACCGTCGAAACTTCCAACCTTCGGTCCTGTTTGCCCGAAGACCGCATTATCAGCGGCGATTGTAAGATCACAAACAACATGCAGCACATGTCCGCCGCCAATTGCATATCCCGCAACAAGAGCTATTACAGGCTTAGGAATCGATCGGATCAACTTCTGTACATCCAGGATATTCAATCTCGGAACTCCGTCTTTCCCTACATAACCTTGGTCGCCTCTTATCTTTTGGTCGCCGCCTGAACAGAATGCATACTTCCCGTCTTTCGCCGGACCGTTACCTGTTAACAGAACAACGCCTATTCCGCTATCTTCCCGTGCATCCAAAAGTGCCTCGTAAAGTTCAAGCACAGTTTCCGGTCTGAATGCATTTCGCACTTCCGGACGGTTGAATGCAATGCGTGCAATACCATCCATTTTATGATATGTTATATCTTTATATTCTTTTGCTTCTTTCCAATTGTGTGTCATTTTCATCCCAAATTGTTTTTGCTTCTATTATAATTTTTCAAGGAAATTATTGACTAATTTAATGAATTCTTTCGGTTTTTCTAAATGTATGTTATGCCCGGCATCCGGTATAATTTCATGTTCCGCCTGCGGGAATAATGATGCCATTTTATTTGCAATAGTTTCATATTTTTTATCCAAGCTGCCTGTAACCATTAAAATCGGGAAATTAAAGTCGGGTAATTCGTTCCACAAACTTTTCATCTTTCCCGTACTAAATCCCCTAAGAGAATTTGCCAAGCCGGTTCTGCTATTGGCAAGTTTTCTTTTTACAATGTTTTGATATTCCTTATCGGGCAACAACTTCAACGATTCAAACAACGGCAGTTCCATCCAATATCGGATAAACTTTTCAACGCCATACTTTTCAATACTTTCCGCCAATTCCATATCGCTTAATAATCGATTACTTCTCTCATCGGTATTTTCTATTCCTGCCGTAGCGCTTTCCAAAATCAACGCTTTAATTTTGGAAGTGTGGCGAGTTGCAAAAGACAACGCAGCTCTCCCGCCCATTGAATAGCCGAGTAGAACCACTTGTGGAACTTTTAATTTTTCAACAATCGTTAGAATAATGTTCACAATCGCTTCTGTTGTATAACTCTCCACATTATCGGATATTTCGGTATCCCCGTGCCCCGGCAAATCAATAGCAACAGGGAAATATCGACTATCAACATTTTGCATGATAAATTGCCAATCATTTACCGAGCCGGTAAATCCGTGCAGAAATATTATTGGCGTTTTATTTTGCGGAACTTCGAATGATTGGGAAATTATATTTACGGTAATACCGTTTATTTTAATTTTCATTTATCAACAATTCGGAAGTTTGTTTGACTTTATCCCAAATGTTTTTACGTACTTGTAACGTTTTCTGCGAATCGATTTTAACTTCAAGTACTGAAAACGACTTTCTCTTTACTGCCTTCTTGATTTCTTTTGAAAGATCATTCCAACTTTTAATATTTGTGTAATTACCGTTAAAAGCTTTTGTAATGTCGCCAAAGTCAATGCCAAGCGGAGTTTTAAAGTAATTCCGGAAATCTATTTTCTCCTTTGCAATCGGGAGCAATTCAAATATTCCGCCGCCACTGTTGTTCAGCAGAATAATAGTAAGCGGAAGTGAATATTTTTTCAGAGCGAGCAATCCGGTTATGTCATGATAAAAAGCGAGATCGCCAATTATCAAAAATGTTGGATTTTTATCCGCAGCTTTTATTCCCGATGCGGTTGAAATGATGCCATCAATACCACTGGCGCCTCTGTTCGAAAAAACATCGATGTTTTTATTGCTGCTACTTGCAAATGAATCCAAATCACGTACAGGTAAAGAATTGGAAATCATAATGTTTGCGGAATCGGGAACTAAGTTGATAACCTCGTTGATAATACTTCCCTCAAACGGGAATAACGAGTTAATAAAATTATTCCGTTTTAATTCTTCGCTTTGATTATCAACCTCTAAATATTTGCCGAACCAATTTTTATCGGTTTGTATCTTCAATTCTTTATCTGTTTTCTTATTCAGAATTTCAAACAATTCGGAGAACTCGGCAGCAATTATCTTATCTGTAGTTCTTGAAGGATCTTTTAATTCGCCAAATTTATTTATGATTACTTTAACCGCTTTGGAATTTGCAAAAAACTCTAAAACGGAATTAGATGTAGGTGCACTTCCGATTTGTATAATCAAATCCGGATCCGATTTTTTCCTCATATCTTCCGAACGAAGAAATGAAGCATGATTACAAATTAAGTTCTTAGGATTGAACTTTGTAAATCGAAGTCCCGACAGTCCGTCAGCTAAGATTAACGAATCGGTTTTTTTTGCAAATCGGAACAGTAGTTTTGTTTCTTTGTTATTGACTTTAATCGGGCCTACTAAAATTATTCTCCTCTTGGAGTTTCCAATATGTTTAAGAATAAAAATTACATCGGAAGTTCTTAGTTTTTTATTGTAAAGAGCAATACTTATGTTTTTAAATTTATCTTTGGTTCTCTTTAAAAATCTCTTATCAATTTTATCCGTTTCCGTTGACGGTTCAAAAGGTTTTTCGAACGGGAAATTGATATGAACCGGGCGGCTATAATTTATCGATTCTGAAAATGCGCTTTTGGTTATTGAGAATAAGTGATTAAACGCCTTCGAGTTAATCTCCGGCAAATCGGCAGAATAATATTTATGAATATGATTATGATAAATATCCACTTGGTTAATCGTTTGGTTTGCTCCGGTGTTCAATAAATAAGGCGGTCTGTCTGCAGTGCAGATTATCAGCGGAACTCTTTGCTGATAGGCTTCAATAATAGCAGGGTAAAGTTCAGCCGTTGCAGTTCCGGATGTTGTAACAATAACAACCGGTTTATTGGTTTTGTTAGCCAATCCCAATGCGAAAAATCCACTCGAGCGTTCGTCAACATGAATAAAAGATTTTATCTTTTTCGAGTGTTGGAACGCCACTGTTAACGGGGTGTTACGAGAACCCGGAGAGATACATGCATGCTTCACCCCTAATTTCTCAATGGCTGACACGAAAAGTTCAGACCATAAGATATTACGATTGATAGATTGTTTCATTCTCAAAGAGAGATAAAATTGGTTTTAGTTTCAGTTCCGATTCTTCAAACTCGGTTTCGGGATCGGAACCTTTTACAATACCGCAGCCGGCAAAAGCATAAACGGTTTTGTCTTTTATTAACGCAGATCTAATAGCAACAGCAAACTCGCCTTCTTTATTAAAATTGAACCACCCAACCATACCGGAAAATAAACCTCTGCTGTGATTTTCCATTTCTTTAATTGAATAGAGAGCATTTGTCCATGGTACTCCGCATATTGCCGGTGTTGGATGGATTTCTTCCAGAATTGAAAAAATAGATTTTGGAGAATTTAATTTTGCTCTAATAGGTGTCCATAAGTGTTGGATATTCGGTAATTTTCTAATAATCGGTTTTTTATCGTAAACAATTTCATCACAGAATTTTGAGAAAGAATCCACGATAAACGATACAACAACTTGCTGTTCTTCCAGATTCTTTTCGCTGGAAAGTAATTCTTGTGCAAGAGCTTCATCTTCTGTTTCGTCATTACTCCTTGAAATTGAGCCGGCGAGTGCATCGGCTTCAATCCAACCATCTGATATTTTTGCCAGTTTCTCAGGCGAAGCACCAAAGAATATCGATCCGTTTTTCCTATATGCAAAAACATAACACTTTGGATATCTATCAGCAAGTTTTTCCATTATGCATGACATATTACCGTTCTTTTCTAGCTCAAATCTTATCTGACGAGAGAGGACAATCTTTTTAACCTCACCTACCTCTATCTTCTTCAATGCTCGACTTACTTTCTCATTCCAACTAATTTTTTCTTCTATATTATCTTTATTCGTTGAAATTATGCGGTTGTTTGCTTGAACAGTTCCACTTTGGTTATTTGTATTAAGTAGATCATACGCTCTGGATAATTCGGCTTCATAGCTCCCATCATAAAAAGAACTACCCATGAAATTATGCATTAAGAAATAACCGTCTTTTGATTTAACAAAAAGAAACTTTGGAATAAACCAATCGGAATCTGAAAAACCTTTCCATAATTCATTAGATTCATCAACAGAAAATTTCATTCCACCCAAGAACAAAGGAAGTGAAAGATTGAACTTACCCCAATTATGAATAAAATTCTTCTCAACTTCATTTACTAATTCTGCGGTCAGTGATACTCTATCATTCCCATTAATTGCAATATCATAAACAGCACCAACCCCAAGAATTGTTGTTCCTTCGCTCGGTTTTTCACCGAAGAAGAAAACATCATTTCCTTTTTGAATTTGATTGAGAATGGACTTGAAATTTATATTTTGTACCGGATGTACAATACTTACAAGAACGTTTTCTTTAATAGAATTGTTTTCAAAAAATGACTTTACCGTATTTAAGTGTGCTTCCAAAATAAGATTATTCCGAAAAATTTATAACCTTTAAATATAATTGATTGTTTTGGATATTCAAATTTTCAATTTACAGTTAAAATTCAATGGGGGGATATTTCTGCATTTCTTTTTCCTTTAAGTGAAAGTATTTTAACATTCAATTATTTAAGAATTTATACGTAAATATTTTTCATCATTAGATAACTATGTAAAGGGTAAGAAAAAATGAGCACAACAGTAGCACAAAACTTGTCTTCCGAAATCTGGAAAAAGATTTCAAATGGATACAGCAAAATTGAAAAACAGAATATGAAAAAGATGGCGCAGTACAAATTGACCCTTCCGCAATTTAACGTAATGGAAGTGTTATTCAATGCCGGCTCAATGCCTCTCAAAAAAATAAGCAATGAACTTAATGTAACAGGCGCCAATATTACATGTGTTGTTGACAATTTGGAAAAACGTGATCTGGTTGTTAGAATTCCATCAAAAACGGATAGAAGAATTATTAATGCCAATTTAACAGAAAAAGGCAAAGAGATAATTGAATCTATTTTGCCAGAGTATTTTGATATGCTTGATAATACTACTGACAATTTAGCCGAAAGCGAAAAGAAAGAGCTTATAAGATTACTTGAAAAATTAGCAGCTTAAATTTTGTTCCGTGTTAAATGGTTGTCATTTTGTAAAAACTAATGCAATCCATTCTCCAAGGATTTTCTCTTCAACAAGAGAAAATCCTTTGGAGCTATATAATTCCACGATGTCAGTTTTGTCCCCAACCAAAAGTCCCGAAAGAATTACCTTACCAGAATCTTTTGTCAGTTGATAAATTTTATCTGCAATATCAATTAGAATATGTTTATTGATGTTTGCAAGAATCAAATCAAACGGTTCGTCTTTAACATCATAAATTTCTGCGAGCTTGATTTCAACATTTCCATTAACATTATTTAGCTCAACGTTTTCCAGACCGTTTTCCAAACACCATTCATCGTTATCAATTCCAACAACATGCCCGGCGCCAAGTAATGATGCGGCTATGGAGAGAACACCCGTACCACTTCCCACATCCAGAACTTGCATTCCGGGATCAAGATATTTATCCAAAAGATTTAATACCAGCTTTGTGGTTTCATGTTCGCCGGTACCAAACGACATTTTAGGATCGATTGTAATTACCAACTGCTCCGGCTTCGGCAAATAATCTCTGAATGTAGGTTTGATAACTATCTTATCGTTTACTTCAATTACATCAATGGTTTTTTCCCATTCTTCGTTCCAATTTTTTTCTTCGACTGAAGTTTCATCAATCGAAAAAACTTCTATCAAGTTCTGGTCTTTAAGTGAATTTAGCAAATTACTTATTTGGTCAACTGTAACTTCACTTTTTTCATCAGCGTAAACCGAAAGGGAATTTTCGTTTTCAGTAATCCCTTCAATATCCAACTGCCAAAGCAATCCGCTTAAAACATCGGGGTCAAAAGGAATGGTAGATATATCAAACTGTTTGTGTGTTTTCATATTCTAATTATCAATGTTTGCAAGTATCTCACATATTTTATCCTGAAAATCTCGTGCCGTTTTTGCACTACCAACAAAACTTTGTGTGTTTATCGAAAATGAAATTAGATGTCCGTTCTTTGCTGTTAAGTATCCTGCCAGCGAACTTACCGCACTTAACGTTCCGGTTTTTGCATGAACATTCTCAAATGTTGGCGGTTCTTCCATACGACCTTTAAGTGTCCCGTCAACACCACCGATTGGGAATGAATCATAAAGGATTTGATATAACTCTTTCTTCTCAAAATAAAAATATTTTAGAATTTCATTCAGAAGTTCGACCGTTATCAAGTTGTAATGAGAGACACCTGAACCATCAACCAATCGGTAATCGTCTGGGTTCAGTCCAACAATGGTAATCAAACTGTCAATTGCCTTAATGCCTTTTTTTGCAGATGCCTTCTTGCCATAGAAATGATATGCCAAAGCCCTGAGAGTCATTTCCGCACTTAAATTATCGCTTGTTTTATTGAGATTTACAATCACTTCTGAAAACGGTCTTTCATGTTCTACCAGTATTTCAATATCTTCCGGAGCTGTGCTCGTATCACATTTACCTTGAACTGTAATTCCACGTTTCTCGAGTGTTGCCATAGCAAGTTTAAGGAAGTAACTATTTGTGTTGGACAAGTTTATATTAGAAGTATCCGGTTCATCATCAACACCGATACTGTCTCTTACTATTATCTTATCAGAGTTGTGTAACCAATCACGAGTTACTAACAAATCGGATGAATCGCCTTTTACCGTTATAGCATTGTTAACAAAGTCCGGTTTGAATAAGTCGGGTATAAAGGATACTTCCGGCTTTTCTCCAACTGTTGTAGATTTAACAACCACTTTAATTGCTGCATCATTGATTATTAACGGTGTCATATAAGGGAAATCGGTTGCAGGATCATCATCCCACATCCAGCCGTTTCCCCAATATAGTGAATCCATTTTGGAAACATCGCCGTAAATATTCCCTTTTATTTTTGTAATGCCTTCTTCTCTTAACTTCATTATCATTGTGTCAAGATCTTCGGAAGTAAAGTCGGGGTCAAATCCGCCGATAAAATAAAGGTTGCCTGTTAAAACGGAATCATTGATTTCTCCATCATGAGCAATTACCGTTTTAAAACCATAATCAGGACCAAGAAAATAAAGAGCCGTGGTTGTTGTTAATATTTTCATATTTGATGCGGGTCTCATAAGAAGTTTTTTATTATGCCGATAGATTATTTCCTTAGCGGTTAAATCATAAGCATCAACTGCAATCTGGCACCTTTGAAAAAAGTCATCTTTTAACAGAAGATCAATATCATCAGCAGTAGTAAAAGAATCCGTTTGGGGAAATATTACTGTTGAGAATATTAATAACAATGCGATTATCTTTTTCATTAAAAGTACTCCCTCTCTCTAAAGTCAACTCCAAGTTCTTCTGTAACAAATTGTTTGGCTTTTTCGGCATCAACCGAGCTAATGCCGACAATCGACATTACAACGTGAGAATATTTTTTTGCTTTTTTTGCAAAGTCCAGCATTTCGGCATGCAGTGATTTATCAACTCTCATCAACTTTGCATATTGTTCCGGATCTGTTGAGTTAAGACTTATTGAGACCGTGTCGATTAACCCGGCAAGTTCGGGAGTTATATCCCGCTTATTTATATAATTACCATGACCATCAGTATTCATACGGGTTTTACCACCTTTACTCTTTACATACTCGGCAATTTTTCTTACAACATCCCATCTTATTGTAGGTTCGCCGTAACCGCAAAAAACAATTTCGTCATATTTTGTCGGGTCACCGATTTCCGAGATATAAACTTCTGCATCAGGTTCTTGCTCCTTGCTCATTTTAAGATTATACCCTTTGATTACTGCGTCTCCTTTTCTGTCACAAAAAACGCAATCGGCATTACATCTGTTAGTAACATTTATGTAAAGTGAATTCCCGATTTGATACGTATAACTTATTTCCATCTTTTTTCCTATTCCGAATAATTTGTATGCATTCCAAGATGTTGTTCTGCCAACATCTTCCGTTCTCAATTTATGAATCTTGGCAACTGTTTCCGCAATGATCGGAATGTTTGCCGGTTCGTTT
>Ga0256913_10000405_pt1 | contig 22251 bp, 16 predicted proteins | sample Axial_MatmetaG_FD_185970 | JGI IMG/M metagenome (GOLD analysis project Ga0256913, IMG submission 185970) | Deep-sea worm associated microbial mat communities from Axial Seamount, Juan de Fuca Ridge, Pacific Ocean - Axial_Mat | ecosystem: Environmental > Aquatic > Marine > Oceanic > Microbial... | reverse complement strand
ATAATTAATTTTTTTATTTTTTAATATTTTGAAAAAGCTTATTTTGAATTGAGAATACATTTTTCTCATTTTAAAAGCATTCATCCCAAGCAATTATTTTTGTTTTAAAATACAAATATATATATTATTTAATTAAGCAATATAAAAAACCTTAATAATCTATAAATAAATCAAACAAATATAGATTTATAACAAATACTCATTTATTTTATTGTTAAAAATCATCACTTCTTTTATACAGAGCGGTATTTTTAACAAAACCCCATTATGTAATATCTTCAATATATTTAATCTATCAAAAACAAAGTTCTATTATAAATTTATTGGAAAACCTATAATTATACTAAAAAGATAGAATAGAGATAAAATTATTCACAAAAACCTATTTTTATTACTATTTATTATTAAAGTCCCGTAGGGATGAAACATACCATAAAAATTAATTATTATATCCAAACATTATCATAATTTCATCTTTAGAAAACTTATATTATTTCTTATTATCAATACCTCTACTATGTGCTGTGCCGTAACGATATCTATCGGGACTATACTTTTCCCCAAAAAATTACTCTCAGGTTACCATAATATCACCCCTACAAAGTTTACATATTTTACGCTTTCGTTTTTTGTTCTGCCAAAGTTTCAGCATAGACGGATTACTTTATACTTTACATTTTAGCCTTTATACACCAAAATATATATACCAATATTGTTTTTTGAATATTAACGGTTGCAACCTGTGTAACTCGCCTTCCATTATTGCATTAATTAGAGGGTATTTAAAACAAAACTCGCCTCCGTTCCTTTGAAACTTCGGCGAGTGAAAGCGGTCCGGACGGGACTCGAACCCGCGACCTCCTGCGTGACAGGCAGGCATTCTAACCAAGCTGAACTACCGGACCTTATTTGCTATTTATTTAGCGAGTGCAAAGATATGCAATAAAAAATAATATTTCCTAAGATTTACATAAAAAAATTTCAAAAAATTAAAAAACTTTTTAATTATTGGTATTAATCAATGTATTAATTTGTCAATTTAATCCTAATTCCTACCTTTGCCCGTTCAAAAAATAATAAAAAATGTCTGAAGATATATTTAAAAAACTCGTTTCCCATGCCAAAAAGTATGGTTTCATTTTCCAGTCAAGTGAAATTTATGACGGATTAAGTGCTGTTTATGATTATGGTCCCTATGGTGTAGAACTAAAAAATAATATAAAAGAATATTGGTGGAAATCAATGGTACAAATGCACGATAATATAGTTGGTATTGATTCGGCTATTTTTATGCATCCTAAAACATGGAAAGCATCGGGACATGTCGATGCTTTTAATGATCCGCTTATCGACAACAAAGATTCCAAGAAAAGATATCGCGCTGACGTATTGATAGAAGATCATATCACAAAAATAGAAGGGAAAATAATAAAAGAAGTCAAGAAAGCTAAAAAACGGTTTGGAGATGATTTTGATGAAGAGAAGTTTAGAGCTGAACATCCAAGAGTTCAAAAATATCTTGTACAAATCAAGGAAATCCAAAAAAGAATGGGGGATTCTTTGAGTGCAGGAGATCTGGAAGATATAAAATTATTGATTGAAGAATTGGGAATAACAGATCCTGTGTCCGGATCAAAAAACTGGACAGATGTTCGTCAATTCAATTTGATGTTCAATACTCAATTGGGAAATATCTCAGGAGAGGAAGGCAAATTGTACCTCAGACCCGAAACTGCTCAAGGTATTTTTGTAAATTTTCTTAATGTTCAAAAAACAACAAGACAAAAAATACCTTTTGGAATAGCCCAAATCGGAAAAGCATTTAGAAATGAGATCGTAGCCCGTCAGTTTATTTTCAGAATGAGGGAATTCGAACAAATGGAAATGCAATATTTTGTACAGCCCGGTAAAGAAATAAAATGGTACAAATACTGGAAAGAACACAGAATGAAATGGCATATAGCACTTGGCGCCTCAGAAGAAAATCTCAGGTATCACGACCATGATAACTTGGCTCATTATGCTAATGCTGCCGTCGATATTGAATTCAGGTTTCCATTCGGATTTAAAGAACTGGAAGGTATTCATTCAAGAACGGATTTTGACCTGAGCAGTCATCAAGAACTTAGCGGTAAGAAATTGCAATATTTTGATCCCGAATTAAATGAAAACTATGTCCCTTTTGTAGTGGAAACCTCCATTGGAGTTGACAGGATGTTTCTTGCGATTATGTCAAATGCATATACCGAAGAAATGGTACCGGATGCTTCAGGAGGAGAAGCAGAAAGGATCGTATTGAAAATACCTCCGGCTCTTGCTCCTGTTAAAGCAGCTGTTTTGCCATTAGTGAAAAATAAAGAAGAATTGACTACAAAAGCAAAAGAAATTTTCGACAAATTGAAACTATTTTTCAATATCCAATATGATGAAAAAGACGCAATAGGCAGAAGATACAGAAGACAAGATGCCATTGGAACACCTTATTGTATCACTATTGATTTCGAAACCCTGGATGACAATACAGTAACTGTAAGAGAAAGGGATTCACTAGCTCAGGATAGAATGCATATTGATGAATTGGTACATTATCTTGATAAGCATACAAATATTTCTGCTTTATTAACAAAATTATTATAATCGAATTGAAATAAATATTTTTTAAGAATCTATTTATAAACATGAAATACATAACCGGTGTATTATTATCATTGTTCTTGCTTTTCGCACAGAATGTCGTTTTTTCTCAGGGAGAAAATAATTCACCGTATAAATGTATTTCTAATCATTTGAATTATTTAAACCAGCATAAACCAGAATTGGCTGCCAAATCGTTTTATGTAAAAAAAGATACCTCCAAGGCTATTGATTTGGCGATCAAACTGAAAAAAGTATATGACGGAATGGGACTTTTTGTGCCTGTAAATAAAGTTCCTGATAATCCTGACTATATTGACAGTTTGTCAAAAAAACACAGATATGTTATTTTCTCCGAAAGATTGCCTCATATCTATGTTGAAAAAATAAATAACAACTGGTATTATTCACCTGATTCTTATGATGAAATACTTAAATTGTACAAAGAAGTATATCCATTCGGAGATGATCTTTTGCAACGAATTATTCCTTCATTCGGAAATAAAAAAGCTCTTGGACTCTATATCTGGCAATATATAGGATTTTTAGTGATTATTATTATTTCCATATTATTATATTTTATATTTTTAAAGTTACTAAAACCCATTTTGGTTTTTTTAATAGATAAAATACTTAGAAAACATCTTGAATTACCTGTAAAATACGAAAAAACCACAAGGGTATTCAGTTTGCTTTTAGTATTTTCATTAATGAAATACGCATTTGCGTTACTTGAACTTCCTATTAAAATTTCATCATTTCTCATCATTTCATTGGATATAGTAGATGTGGTTTTATTAAGCTATCTAATCTACAGAATTTTTGATATAATTTTGGAATTTTTATCTACTCTTGCCAAAGCCACATCCAGCAAAATGGATGATCAGGTACTTCCGATAATACGTCAAATAGTAAAAATAATAATAATAACCGGAGCTGTTATAAAAATCCTAATTCTTTTGAACATTAATGTTACTGCTCTTATTGCAGGTGTTTCTATCGGGGGGCTTGCATTGGCTCTTGCTGCCCAAGACACTGTTAAAAATCTTATCGGATCACTGATGATCTTTATCGACAAACCTTTTCAGGTAGATGACTGGGTCGAAATAGATAATATGGCAGGTACTGTAACGGAAGTGGGATTCAGATCAACCAGAATCAAACAGCTTGACACATCGATTATTTCCATTCCAAATGGTATTATTTCAAATAAAGCATTGACAAATAAAGGCTTGAGAGTTTTCCGACTTTTTGAAACCACTATTGGACTTACTTATGATACTCCTCGATTGCAATTGCAGTATTTTATTGACGGCTTGAGAAAAATAGCTATCAAACATGATATGATATCGGAAAATTATTATATTTATTTAAAAGACTTAGGAGATTTTTCGATAAATATTCTTTTCAGGGTATATCTCAAAACCAATGACTATAAACATGAACTGGCATTGAAAGAAGAGATTACTTTCCTGATAATGGAATTGGCGGAAACACTAAACGTACGATTTGCTTTCCCTTCACAAACGATATATGTGGAACAATTTCCCGGAAAAGAAAATCTTATTCCTCAATATGACGAAAATATAGAAAATCTAAAAAATAAATTGAATGGTTTTTTAGATAAGTTATAAAAATCTATACTTCATCATTTTCAAATTCTTCTTTCGTGTACATAGCTTCGAGCATATTCAATTTTTTCCAGTATTTATCAGCATGATCCTGTATTTTCTTGATCATATTTTCATTACCGGGCTTAAAAACATGCTTAAATCTTCCTTGCAGTTTCAGGCAATCCTCAACGGGAACTGAATTTTCAGGTCTGTAACTGATTCTGTATTTCATATGTCTTATTTCATATAGTGGAAATAAATTTGATTGTACGGCAAGTCTTCCCACTTTGATAGAATCAGAAGGATCTACTTTGTGTCCGGGAGGACATGGTCCGTCAATCATGAGCAATCTGAAACCTTTAACTTTGGCTGCTTTTTCCATTTTGCTTTTCATATCCTGAAGATAAGCCAATGAAACAGTAGCTGCATATTGAATATTGTGAGCGGCAATGATACCCATAAGATCTTTTGGCCAGGTTTTTTTCATACCCATGGCACCCGGATTTGTTGTGGTAGCTGCACCATAAGGAGTAGCAGTACTCGTTTGGATACCGGTATTCATATATGCACCATTATTATTTACAACATACAAAATGTTTTCATTTCTTGTAGCGGCACCTGACATTGCCTGAAAACCTATATCAAAAGTTCCTCCGTCACCGGCAAGTACAACTACGGGAACATCATTTTTACCTTGTCTGTCAAGAGCAGCCCTGATACCTGTAGCTGTCGCAGAAGCAGCAGCAAAAATAGTATGAATTATACTGCCTTTTAATTCATTTAAAGGAAAAGGACCTGCTATAATTGAGAAACAGGATGCAGGAACTACATAAACGGCATTTTCACCTAACACTTCGGTAAGATGTCTAACCAATAATGCCCATCCGCAACCTCTGCAACTCAATGCTCCTGAATATACTTTTTCTTCTTTTATTAAAAAATTTGCCGTTGAATTCATAATATTAATTTTATTTTTTTAATCCGGATAATACTTTAAAAACCTATCCAATTTACATCTTTAGGATTGGTTTTTGCCCTGTGAATAACTTTTTCAATAGTAACGGGAGGAATATCTTTTCCACCAAGTCCAACATAAAAATCATACATTTTAAGATTCTTTTCACCATACATTGCTCTTTTCAATTCTTGCATTAATGCACCTTCATTGTCTCCCATAAAGTTTCTTTCGGTTACAAGCAATTTCACATCATCATTCAAAGGTTCGAGGGCTTTTAAGAAAGCTTTTTTAGGAAAAGGTCTTACCAACCTCAATTTTATCAATCCGATTTCAGGATATTTTTTTATTACACCTCTGACAGTAGATGTTATACTTGATATAGTAACAAATACCATTTTTGTTTCAGGCCCGATATTCACTGTTTCCACAGGACCGTAACTTCTACCGAATTTATTTTCAAAATCCTTACCTATTTCAGTGACAAGATCTTCCACTTTATTGATAGCTTTCCAGTAAGAATAGTTGAATTTACCATAATGTTCGGGAGGTACCAAACCACCATAGGATTTTGGATTTTCACCGTCTATCTCATTGCCTTTTCTCTTTTTAGAGGGTAAAAATTCATCTACAAGATCCTGATCAGGTATCCAAACGTTTTCACTGGTATGACTTTGATAAAAAGCATCTAAAACCACCATAACCGGAATATCAAGTTTCTCAGCCAAAATATAAGACATAATAATCGTATCCAGTACTTCCTGGGAACTTTCTCCATACAATTGTACCCAGCCGGTATCTCTTTGCGACAAAGAATCCGATTGATCCGACCATATATTCCATGGAATAGATGGCCGCCCCACATTGCAAACTACCATTGGCAATCTGAAATGTGCAATAGCATGTAATACCTCATGAGCATAAAACAATCCTTGCCCTGCTGTTGCCGTAAAAACTCTTTCTCCGCCCAAAGCTGCTCCCATAGCTGCAGCAAATACAGAATGCTCACTATCCATATTGATATATCCGGCATCCATTTCCCCTTTAGCAGTCATATCGGACAATTGTTCTACGATAGTCGTTTGAGGTGTGATCGGATAAGCCGGAATAAATCCTGTTCTACACAATTTTGCAGCTTCTGCAGCGGCATAATTCCCTTTCATTATTTTTTCTTTATGCCTTGGATATATTTTCTTTTTTATCGATTCTTTTTCTTTTGTTATCATGTTACGATTTTTTAATTTTTAACGATCAATTTAAAATCTAATGCAGAACTCGGACACTCTTCAACACAAATTCCACAACCTTTGCAGTAATCATAATTTATTCTTAATCTTCCTTCTTCATCATAAGAAATAGCAGCATCCGGACAGAAATTAAAACAATTGCCACAAGAAAAACATTCTCCACAACTCAAGCATCTGAGACCTTCTCCTACTATTTGATCAGGTGTCAATGATTTGACGACTTCCGTAAAATCATTGTAAAAATCCTTGGCATGATAAATTTCATTATCTATTCTCGGAGTAGGAAGATAATAGACTTCATTCAGATCATCAGGTAATACTACTTCTGATAAATGCTCTTCATGATTGTATGGTTGATTTTGTAGATATGCTTCTACTTCTTCTGCAACTTTATTACCACTTCCGATCGCTTCGGTTACAGTTCCTCCCCACGCCATATCTCCTGCACTGAATAACGGTATTTTAGCATCAAAAGAAATCTTACCCTGCTTGGCATTGACATTTTCCCCTGAAAATACATGTCTATCATAGGTCTGACCGATTGCTGCAAATACTTTATCCGCTATAAGAGTATATTCGGAACCTTGGATTGGAACAGGACTCTTCCTTCCTGATTCATCGGCTTCACCTAATTTATATTTTATCATTTCCAACTGGAGTTTACCATTATCATTTTTCTGTATATTTGTCAAATTTGTTAAAAATTTGATTTCTACTCCTTCTGCCAATGCTTCTTCTACCTCAATATGTATTGCTGGCATCTCATTTTCTGTACGACGATAATAAATAGTTGGAACAGCACCTAATCTTAAAACAGTTCTGGCCACATCAATAGCTGTATTTCCTCCTCCGATAATAGCGATTTCATCTCCTTTTTTTATTCCATCGTTTTGACCGTTCAGTTTGAAATTCCTCAAGAAATCAATTCCTTCTTCCACAAGATCAGGATTATTGACCTTCATACTGTATCCGACATGTGAACCAACAGCTGTTATTACAGCATCAAAATCCGGTTCAAGTTCTTCAACAGATACTTTTTTGTTCAATATCAATTTTACTCCTTTTCGCACTATTTTGTCTATTTCATCATCAAGAACATCATCAGGTAATCTGAATTTCGGTATTCCTGTACGCATCATACCGCCAGCTTGAGGAAAAGCTTCAAAAACAGTAACATCATAACCTTTTTCCACCAATCTCAAAGCGGCAGTAAGTCCGGCAGGCCCCGAACCTACAACTGCGATTTTCTCATCGTATTTTATTTCAGCTTTTTCTATTTTCTTTCCCATCACCTGGTCACCGACAAATCTCTCTATCGAACCGATATTGATCGCACCACCAAAGTCATTTCTATTACAATTTTGCTCACAAAAATGTGGACATACTCGACCGCAAACAGATGGGAAAGGATTGTGTTTATAAATTAGCTCAAAGGCTTCTTCAAATTTTCCTTCCCCTGCAAGTTTAACAAATCCTCTTACATCGGTTCCCGCAGGACAGTTATTGGAACAAGGAGGTTCTTTTGTAACATATTCAGGTGTTAAAACCCTCCAGTTACCTGTTTTATTAACGTCAAGAGGATCAGACCAAACAGGAAAATCAAAACCATCAAGGATCTTTTCATCATATTCAAGATCTTCGGTTTTATATTTCATTTCCGTATCATCATCGACATTATTCAGATTTTCGAGTAGAAACTTTTCGTTGCCGTCCAGTCCTATAACATTGTTATAAGCAATTTCTGCTGATTTGGCATTTGCATCCGGTTTTGAAGGTACATTTTTCTTAACTATCTCCTTTGTTATCTCTATATCCGCATCCAGCAATCTCATTATGGCACCCATCATAGCCGCATTGACTATCGGCAAGGATTTGGATCCAAGGCCAAGATCCAGAGAAATTTTTGTAGCGGAAACTTTGTAAACATTCACGCCGTCCGGTACATGTCCTGAAATATCTTTTTCAGTATTGACTAATAATGTTCCGTTCTCACGGAGCCCATCAAATACCGGTACCTGGTCAAACAGGGTTTCATCAAAAACCACAATTAAGTGAGGATTATAAACATTACTTCTATTTTGAATTTCTTTTTTAGCCACTCTGATAAAAGCCTGGATTGGTGCTCCTGTTCTTTCCACTCCGAAAGCCGGAAAAGACTGAACATAATAATCACCCAAACTACTAAAGACTTTTGCTAAAATTTCAAATGCGGTAACCATTCCCTGACCGCCTCTGGCATGACCCCTTATTTCTAACATAATTTCTAATTTTGCTATAAAATTAGTAATTTCCAACCTTAAAACAAAATTTTCACTAAGCTATTTATACTGTTTAGAAATGATATAAAATTTGGAAAATATATAAAATGCAATTTTATATTGATATAACGGGCATTTTTTAAAGAAAATAAGAATTATATAATGATAATTTAAAATATACCATATTATATAATATCACAAATCATATTTTTCTTCAAAATACTGAATTGTTAGTTTTTTAAGAATTTTATCTTCTTCCTGGTCATTTTCAGGATTGAATGGTTTTAATTCTTTCCATACAGGCCATCCTTCTTCGTCATATCCTTGTTTTTCAAAATATCCATCCAAACTCAACACCAAGCACATACCGATAGTGGTTATTTCAACTTTACGTTCTCTACTCATTTGAGTTACAATAATTCCCAATTCCTGCAACCCCAACAGGAACAAAATTGTCTCCAAATTTGGCATTTCATTAACTTTCATCGTATCCTTAACAAAATGTCTTACTTTTAACCAGTTAAAATCAAGTTCCCATTTTTCCATATAAATTAATCGTTTAAATTACGCTGATATTATAATGAAACGATAAATATCTAACAATCTTAATATATTTTTATCTTATATTTGTATCTAAATATAATTATCATGATTGATAAAATTCCTTTTTCACACGATAAGTTCTTTAAAGTAGTTATGAGTAACATCAAACTAGCCAAAGCTCTTATCTCTAATTTTTTACCTGAAAAATTGATAAAATCTTTAGATTTGGATACTTTACGTCTTAATAATACCCAGTTTGTCAGTGATGATCTTAAAGAAATATTTAGCGATATAATTTATGAATGTAATCTAAAAGATAAAAACAATAAAAAAGTCTTTATTAGCTTTTTATTAGAACATAAAAGTTATTTTGAAAAACTCACGGCATTACAATTATTGAGATATATGACTGACGGGTATGTTTATCAATCCAAAAATCAGAAACAATTAATGCCAATAATTCCCTTGGTAATATATCACGGAAAAGAAAAATGGAAATATATTTCATTGGAAGAATTATTCGGTTATTTACCCGGCGAAATCAAAAAATTCATACCTCTATTTGATTTCGAATATTTGGATATAACCGGGAAAAGTGAAAAAGATTTAAGAAATATAGGCGATACATTATTAAAATCCGTATTATTAACACAAAAATATATTTTTGATAAAGATAAATTACTAAATAAGCTGTCTACAATATTGGAAGTATTTTATAATGAGAAAGAAAGGAACTTATTAGAAACAATAATTGTTTATATTTTTGACAATATAGAAGAAATAAAAATACAAGAGATTTTATTAATTTTACCGGTAAAAATAAAAGAAGAAGTTATGACCATAGCGCAAAAATTAAAAAAGGAAGGAATAAAGGAAGGAATAAAAGAAGGGGAATATCGTGCAAAAGTTAAGACCATAATCAATGGATACAAAAAAGGTCTCTCAATCGACATTTTATCTGCTTTATCTGATCTAAATCAAGAAAACGTTAAAAAGATTATCGATGAACATAAAAATCAAGATTAAATTATTTTTTCATTAAATTTGTCCTAGAGCTATTGTTTTAAATTATGTCCTACCAAAACTTCTGTAAAACTATCGGGATCAAGGTATTTTTTTGCAAGAGCCATCACTTGTTTTGAATCTATTTTGTTAATATCATGTAAAAATTTAGTAAAAAAATCATTGCCCAGATTATTTAATTGTATGGTTTTTATAAGATTAATGGAATGTAAAGGACCGTTTATCATGGACAAAAAATTACCTTTGATGTAATTTTTTACCAAATTCATCTCTTCATCTGGAACCGGAGACGATTGAAGATTAGCTATTTCTTTATATATTTCCACTAAAGTATTTTCCAAATATTCATTTCCCACATCAGTGCTTATCATAAAATATCCATCCCTTTTCATCATGTCTATCGTTGAATAAATACCATAAGTATATCCTTTGTCTTCCCGGATATTTTCACTCAATCGGGAACCGAAGTATCCGCCTAATATAGTATTCATAAAATACATGCCGGCATAATCAGGATTATTTCTATTGAACAATCTTTTACCAATTCTTATAGATGTTTGATGAATTCTTTTGTTATTGTATCTGAATTTACCTCTTTGAGAAATAGCAGATATCACATTATTTTCATCTCTGGTGTTTAAACTTGCTGGAGTAGATCCAAAATATTTATTTAAAATATTAAATTTCTCATTATCGATTTTACCTGTTATAAATATTTTTGTTTTACCTGTAATAAAAAAAGTATTAAAATGATCTATCAGTTTATTGCGTGAAATATTCAGATAATCTTCTTTAATGGTATTGTATCCGTAAGGATGATTTTCTCCAAAAATTTTCTCTGTAAAATGACGATATGCAAGAACTTCATTTTTCGATAATTCTATTTTGAGACTATCGATATTTCTTCTTTTGAATTTTTCTATCTCATTTTCAGGAAAAGCCGGTTCGCTTACTATTTCGTAAATAATGGGAATCAAATTTTTGAAATATTTTCCCAATGCATATAATTGTATGACAGATGTATCCATATTGGCACTTGTTGATATGGAAGCGCCATAAAAATCTATTGTTTCTGCTATTTGGGAAGAAGACATATTTGCCGTTCCTTCTTTCAACAAACTTGCAGTTGATTTGGCAACAGCACGGTGTTTTTCGTAATATCTTCCTGCTTCATAGATAATTTCCAGCTTTATAATATCAGGCTCATCAATATTGAGGATATAACAAGGTATTCCATTCGCTAAATACCGGATATTATAATCGGGTATTTTGAACTTTTTTACTTCTTTTATTGACGGGATATCGTTCATATTGCTAATGTATATTGAATGCTGTTAAAAATTTGTCATATAAACCCGGAAATTCAGATTTAGATTCTTCAGGAAACATAAAAAATACTGTAAAAAGAATGCTATATTCAGACTCCGGCTTATAGCCTATAGTATTAATGATTGATTCTTTATTAAATTGTGATACCTTTTCAATTTTTTGCCAAAACAAATTTTTATCTATTTCCGGAAAATATTTATCCGGATGTTGATATAGGAAAATATTTACAAAAGCAAAAACACCTATATTGAAAACCCTGTTATTTACATTTAAACCTTTTATCAGAATATCCATATTGAAAATAACCATTTTGTCTTCATAATTGACTTCTACGGAATGTAGGAATTGTTTATCAGGTGTCGGAAAAGCATGTCCATAGACATAGTATCGATCAAATTTATTATAAAGATATTTTTCTTGACCTAAAGAAACTTGGATTGCATTTGTGGCAATGGCCAACTTCATATCTTCCGGCAGTTCTTTTTGTTCTTTTCTTACAAATTTGAATTCTTTTGATCTTAAAAATACATAAATCCGTTGTTCAAACAGGATTTTTTCTCTATCACTAAGAGTATTATAAAAACTGGAAATGCCGGTTAAAAAAGTTTTTTCCTTGTCATTCAATTCTTGAGGATATTGATTATACCAGGCAAAATCAATTTGAGGTGAAAAAACATATATAATAGTAATAATAATAACAAATGTTAACAAATAAGGAAACATTCCTGCATCATCCCTAAAAAATACATAGTAACCAGTATAAATAGCTAAAACAAGAAATGGAACAGCTATTAAAAAAGCTATAGAATGGATTTTCATATATTTTTTTTAAATTATTAACAAAAATACTAAAGATTTATTTGTATAATAGAAAAAAAGAATATAATTTTGCAGCCGCTAAAGAAATCTTATGCAGATAAGATTAGCATGGTACCCTAGCTCAGTTGGTAGAGCACAGGACTGAAAATCCTGGTGTCCCTGGTTCAATTCCTGGGGGTACCACAAAAAAAGCCTGCTTTCATATATTGAAAGCGGGCTTTTTTGTTATCAATCCTCAGATTAAATAATATCACTATTACCCAGTTTTAAAGAAATTTAATTTATTCCTCACTAAATATTTCATCGTATGCGATAAAACCTTTAGGAGAGCCGTCTTTCAGGGCTATTTGAGGTTTATAATACGCTTTACTGTCAAAGATATATTTCAAAAGCATTTCCCTTGTTTCCGGTTCTGCAAGATGTGCTATACCAACAGCATGCTCTGCAATATTAAGTCCTTTGGGATTGAAAGCACCGTATTCGGTAACGATTATTACGGGATCAGCCGGAATAGCAGTTGTAGTAATTCCGGCAGGACACAAATCGTTGATTTTTGAAATTCCTTTTTCGGTAGTTGATTTCATAGCGATTATTCCAAATCCTTTTTTTGCCTGATAAGAACCACGTAAAAAATCAGACTGACCTCCAATACCGCTATATACTTGTTGTCCTTGCATGGCGTCTGCCCATATATTACCATGCAGATCTACACCTATCGCACTGTTAATCGCAATCATTTTGTGTTGTCTGGCAATATTTAATACATTATTGGTTATATTGCAGGGTCTGCTCTGAATGGAACTATTATAATCAAGCCAGTCATACCCTTCTTTATCTACAGACAGAAAAATAGTAGATGTTGAAAAATTAACATCTTGATATTTATTTGTCACAATACCCGCCGTCACAAGTTTTCTCATTGCATCCGCAAATAACTCCGTGTAAATACCTATATCTTTTACTCCCTTTTTGATAATGGCATCTGTAACGGCTTCCGGAACTTCTCCAATACCATATTGCAAAGTAGAACCGTCCTCAATATATAATTCTGCAACCAGCTTCCCTATTTTTTCAGCTGTTTTATCAGGTTTGTGAACAGGACTAATAGGCAGACTATAGTCGGTATCGATTATAAAATCTATCTGTGATTCGTGGATAGTAGATCCAAGCACAAAAGGCATTTGGGCATTTCTTTCAGCTATGACTATTCCACCATTTTCTTTTACGGTATCAACTGCAGCCTGAACTCCTTCGACAGTAGTACCATAACTGTAATTTCCACCGTGATCCGGTCCCGAAACCGATAGCAAAACAATATCGGGTTGTAGATAATTTTTTATCTGATTTGGAATATCGGATAAATGCATTAATTGATAGGAAGCATATCCTTCGTTCAACGCTTTACGGGAATATTCTCCCGAAAAAATAATTCTATGAGTTATACGACTACATACTTCTTTTGAAAAAACTTCCTTTATATCACCTAATAAAAGAATACTTAATATTTCAATATTTTTTATGCTTTCATCCTTGATTATCTGTTTCAATAAAACCTGTGGTGTGGCTGCATTTCCACTGCAATAAATCATTTTCCCGGGAGAAAGATATGTTGAATTTATAATATCCTCTACTTTTTCTACTCTTTTCATCTTTTGAAATATACTTATTTATTTGGAAAATGTTTTATTTATTATCTTCATACCACTTCATCAAATTGGGACATTTTCTATATTCATCATCGATTTTTATATATGTGGTTTTTATTTTTTTTGCGATCCAATTATTTATATATTCATTTTTCTTACTTGCTTTCGCAAAATTTTGAATCCTGGAATAGTCTTCTTTTAAGCTAGCCCTGTGTGGTTCCGTTTTAGTCAATACTTTTATTATTTGAAATCTTGTTTCTCCTGCTTCATTTGTCGTTTCCATCACGCTGGTAATATCTCCCGGTTTCAAACCTTCAATAGCAAAATAAATATCCGGAGGAAGGTCTTTCATTTCATAGAACGTAGTTTGTGTAGCCGGATTTGTCATTCTTCCGTTATTGTTGTAACTTCTGCTTTTCTTATCTGAAAATCTTTTTACGGCAACTTCAAACTTCATACTGTCTTTGACTATCAAAGTTCTGATAGAATCCAATATAGCTTTAGCTTTATTCAGATCTTCAAGAGTGATATCCGGTTTTATAAGTATATGCTTAGCGTGAATACTGTTACCCCTTCTTTCTATAAGTTGAATTATATGGTATCCGAATTCGGTTTCAATAATATCGGAAATTTCACCTTTTTTCAAACCATAAGCTGCAGCTTCAAATTTTGGCACGAATGTTCCTCTCTTTACCCATCCCAAATCACCGTTATTATTAGCAGAACCGGGATCTTCAGAATATTTTTTTGCTAATACACCGAAATCTTCACCTTTATCCAGCCTAGCTTTGATATCTTTGGCTGTTTCGTATGCTCTTTGTTTTTCTTTACTATTTATCTGCGGAGCAATGATAATTTGCGCAAGTTCCACTTCGCTATTAAAATACGGAAGACTGTCTTTGGGAATCGATTTAAAAAATTCCACAACTTCACTCGGTGTTACAGTTATATTATCCAGTAGAGATTGCTGCATACTTTCAGCCATCAATTTATTTTTTATATCTTCACGGTATATTTCTTTCATCTCCGCAACGCTTTTACCGTAATATTGTTTGAACAATTCTTCATCGCCCCCCATTTGCCTCAATATAGCATCCATTCTCAATGTTAATTGTCCGTCAACCTGGTCATCGGAAACTTCAATACTATCTAATTTTGCCTGATCTATCAATAATTTTTGAGCCATAATTTGTTCCAGGATCATACATTTTGTTTCGTCTCCCGAAACTTGATTCATCGACTTCAAATAATTATATTCCGTTTCCACATCGGACAATAATATCAATTCGCTACCTACTTGTGCTATTACTTTATCTATTAATTTTTTGTTTTGGGCGGAGATTACACCTACTCCAAAAACTAAAACAAAAAACAATGCTGTTATTTTCTTCATTTTTCCTTATTTGTATATTTTAATATTTTTATTATTTATTTCTTTTTTATATAACTTTTCAATATAGTCATCTATCAATTGCGTTTTCCTTTTTTCAATTATCAGTTTTTTTAATTTATCTCTAATTAAGGATAACGGAACAATTTCATCTTTGTGTCTGGTTTCAAGAACTTTTAAAAAATATTCATATCCGTTAACATTTTTTTGAACTTCATATTTTCTTCCTTTTTTTATTAAAAACTTTGGCACTTTCTCCTTCATTTCTTTCAGATTATACCATTCTTTTGTTTTTAAAAAATATTTTTTACTGTTTTTTGAACCATAACGATAAACCAAATTATACCTGTTATTGTTCCAATTTTCATAAAACTTATCCAATCCTTTTTTATTAGCATCTATTTTAGCATATAAAAATCTTACAACAGAATGATCAAGATGAAAATTGTTTTTATTTTCCTTATAAAAATCTTTAATTTGTTGAATGGTTATCTGGGTATCAAGATTTTCTTGAATATATTGTTTTTGAAAAGCTTCGATAAGAAGAGAATTTTCATAGTCTTCCACAAGTCTATCAATTTCTTTTTTATTGTTGATGTATTTTTGGGCATTATGAGCAAGGAGTTCTTTTCTTATCCAATGTTCAATATATGAATGAACCAGATCCAAACTATCTTTTTTACTGATAATTTTAATATATTTAATATCTATATCTTTTTTTGTCAATTGCCTGTCATATACTTTTGCAAGAACATCATCATTTGCAACTCCCGTTTCACTATTTTTTTTACATCCTGAAGACAAAATACCCAATGTTAAAAAAAGGAAAGCTATCATTATAATAGCTTTCGATCTTAAAGTTATATTTCGATTTATATGTTCAGTCATTATTGAAAATATATTATTTTTGGATTAAGCTTTCAAATACTTGTTTGTTAACAACAACTTTATATTCTTTTTGTAAGCTTTCCAGCCATTTCTTCTCAAGATATTCCTGATAATCTGCAATTACATATCCTTTTGCTTCATCTAAGGATTTTGTAGATTTCGGAATGATCTTACTTATTTTTTTCACAGTAACTATTTTCTTTGTTTTATCAAAAAACGGTTCACTTATTTCAGATTCTTTAAATTTCATTCCCTTAAGTTCTTTAGAATTGATCTCCAGCTTATCTATTTTGAAAGTAATTAATTGTTTTTTCTTATTAAACTTTTTAATCAATTTTTTATGTGAACGCTTTTTGATATATTTCAGCACCTTTTTTATCAGCTTTGGATTATCCGAATGAATAGTATAGGTATATAACTCTGCTCTAGGTTTCCATTGATACTTTTCTTTGTTTTCTTCATAAAACTTTTTCAGTCCGGTAGTATCTGATGAAGCTTTGTTCCACACTTCTTTTTCCATCACTTCAAATAGCAAGTTACCTTCAGTATATTCCTGCATTAAAAATTTGAAATCAGGATATTTTTCTTCTAAATGCGATTCTTCATATTTTATGCATTTATCTGCAACAAAAGAATCATAAAACTTCTTTAACGATTCCTCAACAGACTTTTTCTTCCTTAACTGTATTCTTTTTCGTTGATTACTTTCGATATATCTCACAAAATCCCCTAACATAACATTCTCATTACCCAATTGAAACAACAAAGAGTCTTTGTATTCCGGAGCTTTCCACTTAAAGGAATAAAAGCTCTTATCCAATTTTGAAATAAAAGAATCTAAAACTTCAGTATATTCTTTAAATCCGGCTTCTTTTTTAATCTTTTCTATCAATGCTTTCCTGGCTATTTCAAATCTTTCGTTTTTATTGATCTTATTAATAAGACTTTTTCTTACCTTATCATAGGGTTTTATACCCGGTTTACTCATCCTTTTTATTATATGCCAGCCAAGAACTGTTTTAAATGGTTTGGTAAAATCATTGTTGTTTTTTAAACTGAAAGCCTGGTCTTCAAAAATTTGGCCATATTTGTTGATACCGAAATAGCCCAAATAACCTCCTTTAATAGCCGTTTTATTATCCATCGAATACTTCCTTGCCAATTGAACAAAATTTTCCCCTGCCACTAACCTATCATAAATACTGTCTATCTTTGCTTTGGCTCCAGGTATGGGTTTCCCCTTTTTCTTATCACGTATAAGTATGTGAGAAGCTTCAATTTCACCTCTGGCAGGTCTTTCATTCTCCAGTTTTACGATATGATATCCAAATTTGGTTCTGAAAGGTTTTGAGAATTCTCCGGGCTTCAGACTATAGATCCGGTTTTCAAACTCATAAAAACCTTCCGGGAGCATCGCTGTAACCCAACCAAGATCTCCACCTGCATTTTTTGAATATTTATCATCAGAATATTTTTTTGCTAACTCGGAAAAGGATTCTCCCTTTTTCAGATCATTATAAATTTGATTGACCTTTTGTTTAGCTTTCTCTTCATATTTATTTCCGGGACCTGTTGATATCAATATATGGCTAACTTTTAGATCTTTTTGCATTCTATCATAAGTTTCCCGCATCAATTTTTCACTTACTTCTTTATCTACCAGATATGATTTTGCAAGTTGTTCGCGGTATCCGGCCATTTCTTTTTTGAAAGCATTGGTTTTATCCAAATTCATATCCTTTGCTTTCTGTACCTTCAATTTGAATTTGATATAAAGATCCAGATATTCTTCCAGGCTCTTTCTTGAGAAATCAGCTTTATTGCCTAGATTCTTTTTATAAATGTACAGAAATTCAGAAACAGGAACATCATTTCCAGCTATGGCAAATAAAATATCATTATTTTGACTTTGGGCAAAAATATTTTGAGAAAAAAACCAAAAAGCTAAAAGTGTATATACAATTCTTTTCATCTTTTGAAAAATTTAATTTAAATACAAAAATAATTAAAAAATCAGATTAAACCGGAATTTAACTGTTTTGATATAATATGACTTCAAAAATCAAACCACAAATCAATAACGAAGCTATTTATTAAATATTCTTATAAAAAACAATTACTAATCGATTTGTCAATCATTAATTATATGCTTTTTTCGTAGAAGTCTGTTTATCCAATTCGGGACAACGATTATTCCGGCAAATAAATAGAAATAATATGTAATTATACGCCAGATTATTGCTATTACCATAGCCAAACCTTCGGGAATATAATCTTTGAAAAATCCTGCAAACATATATTCGGCAAATCCCGTACTACCCGGAGTAGGTGTAAAAGAGGTCTCTACATACATATTTTGACTTCGTCCGTAGATGATAAATTGGTCCAACCAGTGAAAAAGATCGTGAGAAGTAAAAGCAATTAACAAGACATTAACAACTAAAAATCTTAAAGTCCATCCTATAGCAGTAAAAATAAAAGCCTTTAAGTGAAATAAGTAATTTTTATGTGCCAATTCACCTGAAGCGATAACAACATTTTCACCTGTTTTAATTAGACCTTTTTTAAATTTTTTCAATATTTTTATTCTTGCAAGCCAACATAAAAAGTTTTTGATTTTTTCAGGATGCAGAAATAATCCATAGAAGAAAAACCCACTATATAAAAACATAGCCAGATAAGTCAGAAAAAAGAAAATCACATGTTGGTTTATATCCCAGATTGAAGTTAGGCCCGGTCTGATGATAACAGGACCTAATACAAATAATAAAATTGGTAATGTTACCAAAAAGAATGCCGAATCAACAACAACAGTATATAAAACCAATGTAATTGCCTTTGAGGGCTTTAATTTTTCCTGGGATAAAAAATATAATGCAACTGCAGATCCACCAAAAGCAGTTGGGGATATCGCTGAAGAAAATTCCCATATAAAAATCAATTCTATGGACTTTAACCAGCTGAATTTTTTATCGGATAACAATCTCAATCTTGCCGCTATTGCTATATGGCGAATAAAATATAAGAGAAGAGAAATAAGAATACCAAAAAGAACACTATCATTCCATTCTATTTTGTTAAACTCATCCCAGTTAAACTGTTTGTAAACCATATAAACCAAGACGATTAGTCCAATCAAAATAGGCCAGATTACCTTGGAAATATGTATTTTTTTTAATATTTCCTTTTTATGTTTTTCCAATTAATTTATTGTTATTGATTACTCTCGATTAAAAGACAATTTAACGAAAATATTGTTCTCTTTATTGGTTATGTATTGATCAATACTTCAAAAAAAACTTAAATAATTTTTAATTTTGACTTTGTTGGCTTATTTTTATTTTATTAATCTAAAAAACATATTTTAAGGTTTATAGATTTTCGTGTATAATTATTATTTTGATAACTGTTTAAATTGATGTTTATTTTGAAACGGGGATAAAACCATACTTATGAAAAAGATATTTTCTTTTCTATATATTTTTGTTTTTTTGAGCGGCTTTATCGATTGTCAACATATAGCGATTTCACCGGAAATAGACACACGCAATGATTATACCTTTGATCTTTTGGGAAAAGTGGGTGATAAATTATTAGCTTTTAGAAAAAAGAACAAAAAATATATTTTAAATATTTATGATAAAACATTGTATCGGGTTTCAGAAAAGAAAATTTATCTTGAAAAGAAAAACACGCATATCATTTCGACAGCTAAAGCAAAAGATAATTTTATTGTATTTTATACGCATAAGAAAAAAAATACTATTTATATAAAAGCAATTAAATTTAATGAAACAGGAACCAAGTTGGATTCAACAATGCTTTACGCACAAAAAAATTATTTTTCCACTAAACCATTTTTATCGATAAAATCCAAGGATAAAAACATTGTATTAATCTATAAAATCATTGACAACAATGAAATTGAATTTATCGAATTTAACATTAAAAAATTCAAAAAGACTTATTATAAAAAAGTAAAATTTAAAGATGTTAAATTGAATAACAATTATTATAGACTAGCGGTAAGCAATGAGGGAAATATATATTTAGTATATGAAAAGAAACCTTCATTTTTTGGTGGTATTTCTCATAAAATAATAATTAACTCTTTTTATCCCAAAACAAAAAATAGAAAGAAAACAAGCAAAACTTTAAAAATTAATACAGGTGATATAATAATAAAATATGATAATAAAAACGAGGTATTAAATATTGCCGGTACCGTAACAAAATCATATGACTCCAAAACCTTAGGCTATTATATGTTCAGATTTGATAAAAACCTATTATTAAAGAATAATTTCCAGCATTATTTCAAAGAGAATATGCTTAATAATTATTATAAAATAGAGAATAACAAGAAAAAAAAATATATTAAAAGCCTGTATATAAAAGATCTTGAATTGAGAAATGACGGAGGAGTAGTATTGATATTTGAAGTAAAAGAGATAATAAAACGTAAAATCAATAATTTTGACTACAGACAAGATTTATATACCGGAGATATTGATTATTTTTTTGGCAATATTATATTGATATCCGTACATGAAAACGGTGAAGAATTTTGGGAAAAAATAATTCCTAAAAATCAGATGTCATCAAATGACTACGGAATATATTCATCATTTTTCATCTTCAAAACTCCTTCTTCATTAAAAATATTATTCAACGATAAGATAAAAAACAGGAATCAGGTGATTATGTACAGCATTAGACCTACCGGAGATATAAAAAGAAATTCTGTGTTCACTACTGATATGTATAAATTGAACTTATCTTTTAATAAAGCTATTCAGATTTCAGGTAAAAGACTTATTGTACCAAGCTATAAAAAAGAAAAGCTAAAGTTAGTATTGATAGAAATCTGATAAAGTGATTACTTTTTTCTTTTAAAATCCCCTCTTTTCCATGCTTTGATGAATTTTCTCCAAGCCATAACATCAAAAATCCTCATCGGTTTAATCTGTCCCGTATAAACGGCATCGTTTGCAATTTTATTCAATTCCAGACTAGTTGCTTCTTTTCCGTCAAAAGGAACATCCTTTATCATTTCCTTTATCAGTTTTTCCGCTAGATTTTCCTCTGCTTGTCTTTTCAATTCATCGCTTATATCCATAGTAAGCAATTCTTGCTTAAAATATTGCTTTCTGGGCCATGGATATATCACTGTTTCCGGCAAAAGCACATCATCTTGTGTCATTATTTGATAGACAGAATAAAAATGACTTGTTAATGTATCGGGAATCACATATTCAACCGGTTTATAACCAACAAAAGTGAATTTTATAGTATCTCCGCGAAGAGCTACTATTGAAAAAAAACCGTCTAATCCCGATACGGTACCTCTGCTGGTACCTTTAACATATATATTGGTATAAGGAAGAGGAATAGCTTCTCCGGTAGTTTCATCTTGTGTAACAACCACACCTGAAAATTGAACTGCAAAAGGTTCCTTTGGTTCAATTGTTTGCCCCATGAGATAGATGAAATTAAAAATGAATAAAACGGGAAAAAAATATTTCATTGTATATATTTAAGTATTATAATTTATCAACACAAATCGGATTTAATTAACTTTTTTCAAAATTTCAAATCAAACTAAAGTTATACGCATTTTAAAAAACGATAAAAAAACAAAATTGTGTAATTGTTTTGAACATTAACTGCAATAATATGTTCTTTGTTTTATAATGCTTCTTATTTTTAGCCGGATATTAGCTTTTTTGTTAGTATCCGGTTATTTTTTATCATCTAATTAATGATTAAATCACCTCAAATTATATTTTTTTCAAGCTAATTTTATTCCCAGAAAAATAAATAGCCAACACAAAATCAAACTTGCGAGTATATAAATACCTGCATTGAAATACTGACCTTGCTCAAACATCAAAAAAGTTTCGGAA
>Ga0256913_10000404_pt1 | contig 22254 bp, 34 predicted proteins | sample Axial_MatmetaG_FD_185970 | JGI IMG/M metagenome (GOLD analysis project Ga0256913, IMG submission 185970) | Deep-sea worm associated microbial mat communities from Axial Seamount, Juan de Fuca Ridge, Pacific Ocean - Axial_Mat | ecosystem: Environmental > Aquatic > Marine > Oceanic > Microbial... | reverse complement strand
TTCAGTATGTCTATGAACGCATCGGGCTAACCCGATTCTTCTTCTGTTTTGTTCCCCTCAAAAAGGGAGTGCAAAAGTAATACTATTTTTAATTCAAACAAGCTTTTTTTTGAAAATAATTAATTATTTTTCTTTTGCTTGTTTTACAGCGCTTTACAACACTGTTTAAATTATAGTCAACCTCTTCAATGAACTCCTCTCGTAAAAGGGAGTGCAAAGATAGTCTAATCTTTTTTATATCAAACATCAACTTAAATAAATTTTTGCTAAAAGATTAATCGAAATATTAATGTGTTTATCATCAGTAAATTACATTATAAGAAAATACTAAAATATTTTTTCATCACATTGAAATAACAAAAATGAGTAGAGAAGAATGCCCGGCAATAATGATGCTATATAATAAGGTGTACAAAAAACCTCACAAACAACAGAGTATTTCTACAATAAAACAAAAACACCCTGCCAAACTAAGTTTAACAGGGTGTAATAAAATATCAACCAAAAATCAATCCGGTTTTAGACTAAGGTACTATTTGACATATTTGAAGTTCTTACCAAGAAACTGTGCATCATCGCCAAGGGTCTCTTCAATACGCATCAACTGATTGTATTTGGCGATACGGTCAGTACGACTGGCTGAACCAGTTTTTATCTGGCCAGTATTTAACGCCACGGCTAAATCAGCAATGGTTACATCTTCTGTTTCACCTGAACGGTGACTAACTACTGAAGTATATCCATTGGTGTGTGCCAAAGAAACAGCATCAATGGTTTCGGTAAGAGTTCCGATTTGGTTCAGCTTAATAAGAATTGAGTTGGCAACGCCCATATCCAATCCTTTTTGTAAACGCTCCATGTTGGTTACAAACAAATCATCGCCTACAAGCTGAATACGGTCACCCATTTTTTCGGTCATCAGCTTCCAGCCATCCCAGTCATCTTCGGCCATACCATCTTCGATGGATATGATAGGGTACTTCTTAGCCCAGTTATCCCAATAGTCAACCATCTCGGCAGGGGTTAGCTTATCACCTGTTGACCATTTCAAATGATAAACATTCTCTTCAGGGAGGAAAAACTCAGAGGAAGCAGGGTCAAGTGCAATAAAAATATCTTCACCTGGTTTGTAACCGGCTTTTTCGATTGCCTGTAAGATGAAAGTAATGGCTTCTTCGTTGGAAGCCAGATTGGGGGCAAAGCCGCCCTCATCACCAACATTGGTTGAATGTCCTGCTTTCTTCAAAACTGCTTTAAGGTTATGAAAAACTTCAGACCCCATCTGAATAGCATGACTAAAACTGCTAGCGCCAACCGGCATAATCAGGTATTCCTGAAAGTCAACACTATTGTCGGCATGTGAACCACCATTTAAAATATTCATTTGAGGAATAGGTAATGTTTTAGCATTTACACCTCCAATATATCTATATAGATACTGGTTGGTTTCCTGAGCAGCTGCATGTGCAACAGCCAAAGAAACACCAAGAATAGCATTGGCACCTAATTTACCTTTATTGTGCGTTCCATCCAGTTCAATCATTCTTTTATCAATCTCAACCTGATCGGTAACATAGAAGCCGGCCAATTCATCGGCCATAATCTCGTTAACATTATGAACGGCTTTCTGAACGCCTTTTCCCATAAAATAGGATTTATCACCATCTCTTAATTCAACGGCTTCGTGAACACCGGTTGATGCGCCTGACGGAACAGCAGCTCTACCTATGATACCTGTATCAGTCATTACATCTACTTCAACAGTAGGGTTACCTCTTGAATCGAGGATTTGTCTTGCATGAATATTTACTATTTGACTCATCTTTTATATATTTAGAATTAAATGCAAATTTACTCAAAAAAAGTGCTTATCACTTATTTGGAAAGAGGGTTTTAACTTTTTATAATAATAAAGTCAATAAGTTATCAGTGTTGCCCTAATCATCAATATTGAAACGTTTGCGGAAATACATTTTACATCCTGCACGAAAGGATTCATACAAAAGCGGTAGTGCATTTTTAGCCCACGCAAAAAGATTCGCGCTGAAATGAAAAAAACAAAGTGTTTTAATAAAAAAATGAGTATAATGATTCTTTTCTCAATTAAGGTTGTCAAATTAATAACAACCATTAGTTTATTAAATCATGATAAAAGAAACATCCATGACTAATAAATTTAGACACACAGGAGAACGACTATTTACCCCTGAAGTGTTTTGGTAGGATTTCCCCACTTCCCAATGATTATCGGGAGGGGATGAAGTCAAAATAAAACATAATTAATAAGATACAAAATTATAAACAGATGAAAAAACTCTATTTGATCTCCATTATTATTGCTGTATTTTCATACAGTTGTTCCAAACCAAAGATTAAACAACGTGAAATAAGCATTATTCCCAAGCCCGTGGAACTAAACGCGGGGAAAGGAAACTTCTTTATCACAAAAGAAACAACAATAATATATCCCGACATCAATGGTATTGAAACAATTGCGTTCTATTTAAAAGACCTGATAAACCAGCCCACCGGATATAATTTAATAACAAAGAAACATACGGGGCATATTAATAAAGGAAATACCATTATTTTTAAGCTATCGGATGAGAAACGGTTTGGTGATGAAGGATATTCTGTAGATGTAACAAAAGAAAATGTAACGATTACGGCAACAAAACCTTCCGGCTTGTTTCACGGTGTTCAAACTGTATTGCAATTATTACCCGCCGAAATTTACAGCCCTGAAAAAGTCAATTTTGATTATTCCTGGAATATTCCGAAAGTAAAAATATTTGACAAACCCATTTTTAAGTGGAGGGGAATGCATTTAGATGTATCTCGTCATTTTTTTCCAGCCGAGTTTATCAAACGATATATCGACCTAATCGCCATGCATAAAATGAATATCTTTCACTGGCATCTCACCGATGACAATGGATGGAGGATAGAAATAAAAAAATATCCGGAGCTTACCGATATTTGTGCCTGGCGTGTTGCACGGAACACCTGGAGAGGTGCTGAACCAGCTAAACCGGGTGAAAAACCCACTTACGGTGGTTTTTATACTCAGGAAGAAATAAAAGATATTGTAAACTATGCTGCCATGAGGTCAATTGAGATAATTCCGGAGATTGAAATGCCCGGACATGCCCAAGAGGTATTTGCCGCCTTTCCACAACTGAATTGTGAAGAAAAAAAGACATCAGTAGCAATAAGCTGGGGAGGACTCCCCTTTTGTGCAGGCAACGACTCTGTTTTCGTTTTCCTTGAAAATGTCTTGGATGAGATTGTTGAGTTATTCCCCTCAAAATATATTCACATAGGCGGCGACGAAGTTGATAAACGCTATTGGGAAAAATGCTCTAAATGCCAGAACAGAATAAAAGAAAACAACTTAAAAAATGAAAACGAATTACAAAGTTGGTTTGTTAAGAGGATAGAGAACTATTTAACATTAAAAGGAAAAAGGTTAATTGGCTGGGATGAAATTCTGGAAGGCGGGCTGGCTCCTGAAGCAACAGTAATGTCGTGGAGAGGCACCAATGGTGGTATAGAATCTGCAAAGCAAGGGCATGAAGTCATCATGTGTCCCGGTTCACATTGTTATTTTGATCATTATCAAGCCGAACACGAATTCGAGCCGGAAGCAATCGGCGGTTATACCCCTTTAAAAAAGGTTTACACCTTTAATCCAATTCCAAAAGAGCTTTCGAAAAAAGAAGCCCGTTTTATTCTTGGCGGACAGGGAAATGTTTGGACCGAGTTTATTTTCACCCCCGAACAAGTCGAGTATATGGCCGTGCCTAGAATGTGTGCACTTGCCGAAGTACTTTGGACCCCGGATAACAAACAAAACTGGCCTGACTTTCGTAAACGACTAAAAAAACAGTTTGAAAGATTTGAATTCATGAAGGTCAATTACTCAAGAGGATCATTTCTTATTGACATCAGGCCCGAAAGGGATGCCGATGGAAGTTTAACCATTACTCTTGAGTCGGAACAAATGCTTCCTGAACAATTACATTATACCCTTGACGGTACAGATCCAACCAAACAGTCTCCTGTATATAAAGAACCGCTACGCATCAACTCGACAACAACCATCAAAGCCGCATTTATTGATGAGCGTGGAAAACCTATCCGTTTAATATCATCAAAAACCATTACTATGCACAAGGCTTTGGGTAAAAATATAGAATTATCTACCCTTCCTGCGAACCGATACAAAACCAACGGTTCACTTTCATTAATTGACGGACTCAACGGATCTGAAAACTTTAACGATGGATACTGGTTAGGCTTTGAAGGAAAAGATATGATAGCGACTATTGACCTGGGAAAAATGACAGAAGTTCACTCGATCAAAGAAACCTTTTATCAGGGTTTGTCCAATTGGATTTTCCTTCCTGAGAAGGTAACATTTACACTTGTCAATGACAACAACAAGGTTGTCGGTACAAAAACAATATATGCAAACACAGTAAACAAAACCAACAAAATATTAATCGAGCCCTTTACAGCAGATTTTGGCAACAATATTAAAGCCAAATATGTTAGAGTAAATGCTTACAGTTTAAAAGTGTGCCCCGAGTGGCATCCGGCTAAAGGAAAAAAATGTTGGATATTCACGGATGAAATTATCGTTGAATAGAGGGTTGTACCACTGTGATTAATTTGTCCGGAAGATTATGAATAGTCTGTCTTTCCTGTTAGATTATTGAATGACTACTTTTATCGTTTCCTGATTTAAGTTAGAGGTCAACGATAATAAATACAATCCTTTCTTCATATCAGATAAGTCGATTGTTTTAAAGCTGCTGTTACACAATTCGTGCAACAATAATTGCCCGGCAGTATTATACATTCTAATATCAGCCTCGCCCTGACCACTAAATCTTATTTTTAGGAAATCTGTGGCCGGATTAGGATATACTTTTACATTCCATAAGTGGTCTGCTATTCTTGATGAGGAAATCCGGTAATCAGTCAAATCACCAAAACACTCCAGTTCATCAGTATTCAAACAAATTAAATCGTAACTAACATTTTTAGCCGAATCAATATTAATGATCACAAAATTATCGCCTATCTCCTCTCCCATTCCACTGCATACATAAGTTAAATTATCATATGAGTCGTACATAAAATCACTGCTCCAATATGCTGCTCCCATATCGCCGGCAAGAAAAAAGACTTTATTGGGTAATTGATGAAAAAAAGGTTCAATTTCGCTCCAAAAGTTTATTGTGTCAGCTTTTCCGGCAAATGAATTAGGTTTAAGATGCGAGTAAATATTACCCTTTTCCCACCATAGAAACTGATGAAAAAGAACAAAGATATTGTTAACGGTTTCGTAATTATCATTGACAGTTTTCTTCATAAACTGTAACTGCTCTCCTGATATATTCCACGCATCAATGTTTGGATCTAAAACAATAAATAAGTCATTATGGAAGATAAAATAGTAATAGGTATCTCCATACCTGCTTTCGTACAGAGGCCGGTTCTCCATATCGTGATTACCTACAGCAAAATAAACCGGCAAACCCAGTTCAGCGATATCAGCATCTACCTCATCCCAGTCCTGTGCAACCGGATTAGGAAAAACAATATCTCCGGTTAGCACTCCAAATTTAATTTCACTTCTACTTCTGATATATTCAAATTTTTGCTTAAAGGGGGGGTGCAGTCCAATATTATTCACACCAGGTTTACCATAAGTATGACCGGCAATAAAAAATGAATAGGAAATGGTATCGGATTGAGCATATATACCTGAGGCAAATACAATCATCAGAATCGTTATTAAAAACTTATTCATTTTTTCAACTATTACTTAAAACGATAAAATTAATCAATAATCGAAATGAAACTGATAAAAATTTAAAAGATTTAAGCTATCCATTAAGGGCGAGTCTATTTCATTATACAAATTTAGAGAACTTAACTTCACCAAAGTTAATTTGCAATCGTAGATTAACTTTGATAAATCAGCCGAATATACAAAAAGCAAAAAGGGCAAGAACTTGCGTTCTTACCCTTTTTATTGCAGTCAGGTTACTAACCTTACTCCTTATCCTCTTTCTTCTCTTCTCCTTTAGCCTCTTCCTCTTTAGCTTCCTCTTTGGCTTCCTCTACCTTTTCAACAGCCTCATCTTTCACCTCAGTCTCTTTCACTTCTTCCTTCACCTCAGTTTTGGGAGCTTCAGCTGTAGTAACCTTCTCTGTAGTTTCAGATTTTTCAGTACTTTTCTTTGCACCACCACGACGACGACGTGTCTTGGTTTTCTTAGCGCTCTTCTCTTTCAGTAAGTTTTCGTTATAGTCAACCAACTCAATCATTGCCATTTCAGCATTATCACCCAAGCGATTTTCCAGTTTTATAATTCTGGTATATCCACCCGGACGATCGCCTACTTTTACAGAAATCTCTCTGAAAAGTTCAGTTACGGCGTACTTGTCAGTTAACAATTTAAAAACCATTCTTCTTGAATGAGTGGTATCGTTTTTAGCTTTCGTGATCAACGGCTCAACATAACCTCTGAGGGCTTTGGCTTTGGCCAGTGTAGTCACAATTCTCTTATGCATAATAAGGGAAGATGCCATGTTAGCAAGCATTGCCTTACGGTGTGATCTTGTTCTTCCCAAATGATTAAAACTCTTCTTATGTCTCATCGTTCTTAGTCCTTATCTAATTTATATTTTGCTACATTCATTCCAAACTCAAGGCCTTTGGTATCTACCAGTTCATCAAGTTCAGCCAACGATTTTTTTCCAAAGTTTCTAAACTTAAGCAGGTCGTTGCGGTTATAAGCAACCAACTCTCCCAAAGTTTCAACGTCAGCAGCTTTCAGGCAATTGAGTGCTCTGACAGAAAGATCAAGATCGATAAGTTTAGTTTTCAACAGCTGACGTACGTGCAGTGTATTCTCATCCAACTCTTCAGTAACCGATTTTTCTTCTGTTTCCAAAGTGATCTTCTCATCTGAAAAGAGCATAAAGTGATGGATTAAGATTTTTGCTGCTTCTTTCAGTGCATCTTTAGGATGAATTGAACCATCGGTATCAATTTCAAGAATCAATTTTTCGTAGTCAGTTTTTTGTTCAACCCTAAAGTTTTCTACAAAATACTTAACGTTTTTAATTGGGGTATGAATTGAGTCGATAGCAATTGTTCCCAATGCAGCTTCTTCTTCTTTGTTTTCTTCAGCCGGAACATATCCTCTACCTTTATTAATGGTGAGTTCCATGCTCAGTTTAACAGAAGGATCCATTTTACAAATTAATTCGTCTGGATTTAGTACCTGAAAAACTGAAAGGAATTTATTGATATCTCCTGCTTTAAATTCTTCCTGATCGCCAATAACGATGTTTACTTTTTCCATATCCTCACCTTGAATCTGTTGCTTGAAGCGAACTTTTTTCAAGTTAAGAACAATTTCGGTAACATCTTCTACAACACCTTCGATGGTAGAAAATTCATGAACAACGTTTTCGACTTTAATGGAAGTGATGGCAAATCCTTCAAGAGATGACAATAAAATTCTCCTGAGGGCATTACCAATGGTAATCCCAAAACCGGGTTCCAAAGGGCGGAATTCAAATACGCCTTTGAAATTATCGGAATCGTTCATTATAACCTTATCAGGTTTTTGAAATGCTAAAATTGCCATAGTTTATGTTTAGCGATTAAAATTTGTCTACTTAATTTTTACTTAGAGTAAAGCTCAACGATCAGGTTTTCCTTAATGTTTTCAGGAATCTCTTCACGTGCGGGATAATTAAGAAATTTTCCACTCAATTTAGCTTCGTCCCACTCTAACCATGAGAATGTTTTACGTGAAGCCAACGAATTGGTAATAGCTTCAAGGCTTTTTGATTTTTCGCGGATTCCAACAACATCGCCTTCGCGTACCGAGTAGGAAGGTATGTTAAGGATATCACCATTAACAGTAATGTGACGGTGAGAAACCAATTGACGGGCAGCAGCTCTGGTAGGAGCAATACCTAAACGAAAAACAACGTTATCTAAACGAGCTTCGATTAACTGAAGCAGGTTTTCGCCGGTAATACCTTTTTTACGTGAAGCTTTCTTAAATACGTTACGGAACTGGCGCTCTAAAATACCATATGTATATTTAGCTTTTTGCTTTTCAGCAAGCTGCATTCCGTACTCTGACTGTTTCCTTCTTCTACGGTTGTTACCGTGGTGTCCGGGAGGATAGTTTTTCTTTTCCAAATATTTATCAGGACCATAAATTGGTTCGCTGAATTTACGTGCTATTTTTGACTTTGGGCCAATATATCTTGCCATAGCTAGTTATTTATCGTTTAAAATATACTCTAAACTGTTATTATACTCTTCTTCTTTTAGGAGGACGACAACCATTGTGTGGTAATGGTGTAACATCAATAATTTCCATCACTTCAATACCTGAAGAGTGAATGGTACGAATTGCAGATTCACGTCCTGATCCTGGTCCTTTAACATACACTTTTACTTTGCGCAGGCCAGCATCGTATGCTACTTTAGCACAGTCTTCGGCAGCCATTTGTGCAGCGTAAGGTGTATTTTTCTTTGAACCTCTAAATCCCATCTTTCCTGAAGATGCCCAGGAGATAACCTGACCTTGCTCGTTGGTAAGTGAGATAATGATGTTATTGAATGACGCTTTGATATAAGCTCTTCCAATAGGCTCAACCTTAACGACTCTCTTTTTTGTACTTCTGGTTCTCTTTGCCATAGTTATATTTATTACTTGACTAAATATTCAAACTTTAATTATTATTTAGTAGCCTTTTTCTTATTGGCAACAGTTTTCTTACGTCCTTTACGTGTACGGGCGTTATTCTTAGTTCCTTGTCCGCGAACAGGTAAGCCAATACGATGACGGATACCACGGTAGGCACCAACATCCTGAAGACGTTTGATGTTCATTTGAACCTCTGAACGAAGCTCACCTTCTACCTTAAAGTTATCCACGATGATGGTACGAATTTTATTCAATTCTTCATCATTCCATTCATTAGATTTCTTATTCCAGTCGATCCCGGCTTCTGAAAGAATTTGTTGTGCTCTGCTTCTACCTACTCCGAAGATGTATGTTAAAGCGATTTCGCCTCTTTTGTTGTTTGGGATATCAACTCCAGCAATCCTAGCCATAATTAATAATCTTTTTTAATTTTTTTTAATTACCCTTGTCTCTGTTTAAACTTCGGGTTCTTTTTATTGATTACATACAATCTTCCTTTACGACGAACAATCTTGTCTTCGGGAGATCTCTTTTTAATTGACGCTCTTATTTTCATTTCTTCAATTATTTATATCTGAATGTTATTCTTCCTTTTGTCAAATCGTAAGGAGACATTTCAAGTTTTACTCTGTCGCCCGGCAAAATTTTAATATAATGCATTCTCATTTTTCCTGAAATATGGGCCGTAATAACGTGTCCATTTTCCAACTCTACACGAAACATTGCGTTTCCGAGAGATTCAATTACTGTTCCATCTTGTTCTATCGACGGTTGCTTAGCCATTTACTTCTTGTCTATTTATTGTTAAGTACTTCTTCAATATAATCAAATGTTGACAAAATATCCGGTTTTCCGTCCCTGATAGCTACATCGTGTTCGAAGTGCGCCGACGGCTTTCCGTCGATGGTTCGAATGGTCCAGCCATCACTATCCTGAACTACTTCTTTTCGTCCAAGATTAATCATAGGTTCAATTGCAATGGCCATACCTTTTTTAAGTTTGACCCCTGAACCTCTTCGACCGTAGTTGGGAACTTCTGGTTTTTCATGAAGGTTTCTTCCAACCCCGTGTCCAACCAAGTCGCGAACCACACCATAGCCAAATCTTTCAACATAGCTCTGAATAGCGTGGCCAATATCGCCAACTCTTTTTCCGGCAACAGCCATTTCTATACCTAAGTACAGCGACTGTTTAGTTCGCTCAAGCAACCAATGAACCTCTTCATCTACTTCACCTACTTCAAATGTGTAGGCCGAATCTCCATAAAAGCCCTGCCAAATTGTTCCACAGTCAATAGATACGATATCACCATTCTTCAATTCTCTTTCTCCCGGAATCCCATGTACTACTTCATCGTTAACCGATATACATAGTGTAGCAGGAAATCCGCCGTATCCCTTAAACCCCGGTTTAGCTCCGTTGTCGAGGATAAACTCTTCAGCCACCTTGTCCAACGTTTTGGTTTTAACACCCGGTTCAATCAGTTTGGCTACTTCAGCCAACGTTTTACCAACAAGTAAAGAACTCTTTCTCTGTATTTCTAATTCCGCGTCTGTTTTGTAATAAATCATTCAGCGAAAATTTCTAAAATCCTATCGAAGAACGACCGCCTTTAATACGGCCTGATTTTGTTAATCCGTCGTAATGACGCATTAATAAATAACTTTCAATTTGCTGCAAGGTGTCCAGAACAACACCCACCAAAATCAACAGAGATGTACCTCCGAAGAACTGTGAGAACGAACTGTTAACACCGGCCAATCGGGCAAATGCAGGCATAATAGCAATAAACCCTAGGAATATTGAACCCGGTAGCGTGATTCTTGATAAAATCATATCAAGGTATTCAGCTGTTTTTCTACCTGGTTTAACACCCGGTATAAATCCACCGTTTTTCTTCAAGTCCTCAGCCATTTGATTTGGGTTAATGGTGATAGCTGTATAGAAATAGGTGAATAGAATAATCATTACAAAAAAGGTGAAGTTATACCAAAACCCATTGTAATCGGCGAAGGCTGCGAAAAATCCACTCATTGCTTCAGAATCAGCAAAACCAGCCAATGTCATAGGTAAGAACATAATTGCCTGAGCAAAAATGATAGGCATTACACCTGCAGCATTAACCTTTAATGGTAAGTACTGACGAACTCCGCCATATTGTTTATTTCCAACAATTCGTTTAGCATATTGCACCGGAATTTTTCTGGTTCCCTGAACCAATAAGATGGTAAAGAGAATAACTAAAATCAGCACAATCAGCTCGAGGAGGAAGTAAACCAGTCCACCGCCTTGCTCTTCAAGTCTGGAAATAAACTCACCAAATAATGCAAAAGGAAGACGAGCAATAATACCAATCATAATGATCAGTGATATACCGTTTCCAATACCTTTATCAGTAATTTTTTCACCCAGCCACATAACAAACAGCGTACCTGCTATAAGAATAATAGTAGATGAGATCCAGAAAAAGATTGTCGGGCTTGTGATTCCAGGATTAAAAGGTGTAATTGCTTCAGCCGGTAATTGCGAAACAAGGTTGGCAATATAACCAGGAGCCTGAAAAGCTACAATAATTACAGTAAGATAACGAGTGATCTGGTTGATTTTTCTTCTTCCACTCTCGCCTTCACGTTGTAAACGTTGGAAATATGGGATTGCCATACCCAACAATTGAATAACAATAGAAGCCGAGATGTAGGGCATAATACCCAATGCAAAAATTGAAGCATTAGAGAACGCACCTCCCGAGAACATATTCAACAAACCTAACAAACCGGAGCTAGCCTGGTTTTGAAGGTTAGAAAGCATGCTCGGATCAACACCGGGAATTACAACGTATGAACCAAACCGGTAAATAAGTATGATACCCAATGTGTAGAGGATTCTGTTTCTCAGTTCCTCAATCTTATTGATATTCCTTATGATTTCAATCAACTTTTTCATTCAATCCTAAATTTTAGTAGCGGTTCCACCCTGTGCTTCGATAGCAGCAACTGCTGATTTAGTGAAAGCGTCAACAGTAACTTCTACTTTTGCTTTCAATTCGCCGTTTCCAAGAATTTTAATTAAATCGTTTTTGTGTGCCAGTCTGTTTTCAACGAGCACCTCTTTAGTAACAACTGTAATACCTTTATCGTCGGCGAGTTGTTGCAGTACACTAATATTGATACCACGATACTCTTTGCGATTGATATTTTTGAAACCAAATTTAGGAACACGACGGTACAATGGCATCTGACCACCTTCAAAACCGATCTTACGTTTATATCCCGATCTTGACTGGGCTCCTTTATGTCCACGTGTAGAAGTACCACCTCTACCTGAACCTTGTCCGCGTCCTACTCTTTTCTTGTTCTTTACAGAACCTTCAGCAGGTTTAAGATTACTTAAATCCATCGTTCTAAAATATTTTTAAATTTCTTCTACCTTCAATAAATGTTTAATTTTCTCGATCATACCAAGAATTGCAGGGGTTGCCTCAAATTCTTTAGTTTGATGTAGTTTTTTCAAACCAAGGGCAACTAATGTTTTCTTTTGCCTGGCTGGTCGGTTGATGGCACTTCTAACCTGAGTTATTCTAACTTTACTCATTTTCTTACTTATTAACCGTTAAAAACTGTATCAAGATCAACTCCACGTACCTCTGCTATTGTGTATGGGTCGCGCAATCTCGACAAAGCGTCGATGGTTGCTTTCACCACTGAGTGAGGGTTTGATGATCCTTTAGATTTAGCAAGTACGTCGGTTACTCCAACACTCTCAAGTACAGCACGCATAGCACCACCAGCAATAACTCCGGTACCAGGTGCAGCTGGTTGAATATAAACGCGAGCGCCACTATACTTACCAAGTTGCTCGTGAGGTAATGTTCCTTTAAGTACAGGAACTTTAAGAAGATGCTTTTTAGCATCGTCGATACCTTTAGCGATTGCGGCAGTAACTTCGTTAGCTTTTCCAAGTCCGTAACCAACTACGCCGTTTTCGTTTCCAACTACTACGATAGCAGAGAAGCTAAAGGTTCTACCCCCTTTGGTTACTTTGGTAACTCTGTTAATGCTAACCAGCCTGTCTTTCAGTTCTATTTCGCTGGATTTAACTCTTTTTGCATTTCCGTTTGCCATAATTCCTTAAAATTTAAGTCCACCTTTTCTGGCAGCTTCAGCTAAATTTTTAACTCTGCCGTGATACAAATATCCGTTTCTATCAAAAACAACTGTCTCGATACCGGCAGCTTTTGCTTTCTCAGCAATAAGTAAACCAACTTTAGTGGCTTGCTCAAGCTTGGTAACTTTATCACCATCATTTTCTTTTGAAGAAGCAGAAATAAGTGTTTTACCATTTAAATCATCAATAAGCTGTCCGTAGATTTGCTTATTACTTCTAAACACAGACAAACGAGGTCTTTCAGGTGTACCTTTAACGGTTTTCCTGATTCTCATTTTGATTTTCAGTCTGCTAGATACTTTTTTATTCTTTGTTCCCATTGTATTCCTGGTTTTTATCTTTTTATCAGATATACTTAGTTACTATTTTTCAGAGGCTGATTTACCAGCTTTCTTTCTTAACTCTTCGCCCTGGAATTTAACACCCTTACCTTTGTAAGGTTCGGGTTTACGTAACGAACGAATCTTAGCAGCTACCTGTCCGATTAATTGTTTATCGTAGGAGGTCATTTTAATCAAAGGATTTTTACCTCTTTCCGATACAGTTTCGATTTTAATTTCTTCAGGAATTTCCATAAATATATGGTGTGAGTATCCCAGAGCAAGCTCCAACAACTGACCTTTGGCTTCGGCTTTAAAGCCTACGCCTACCAGTTCTAATACAACTGTAATTCCTTCTGATACACCAGCAACCATATTGTTGATCAAAGCGCGGTACAAACCGTGTTTTGATTTATGGTCTTTGCTTTCCGTTGCTCTTTCCAGTGAAATGATTCCATCTTCAACTTTAACTTTGATACCCGGGTCGACAACCTGACGAAGTTCGCCTAGTTTTCCTTTTACGGTAACAACATTATTGTCAGAAATTTTAATCTCAACACCTTGTGGAAGAGTAATTGGCATTTTTCCTATACGTGACATTGATCTATCTCCTGTTTTAACTTACATAACAAATTACTTCGCCACCTACGTTCAGTTTACGGGCTTCTTTATCGGTAATCACCCCTTTTGAAGAGGAGAGGATAGCAATACCCAGTCCGTTAATAACCCTCGGTAATTCGTTGGCGTTTACATATTTTCTCAATCCTGGTGTTGAAACACGTTCAATTGTAGTAATTGCAGGTGTTTTTGTTACCGGATGATATTTCAGGGCTATTTTAATATTTCCCTGATTGTTTTCTGTTTCTTCAAACTTATAGTTAAGAATGTATCCTTTTTCAAAAAGAATTTTAGTAATATTCTTTTTCAAGTTGGAAGCAGGGATTTCAACCAAACGGTGCTTGGCTGCTACTGCGTTTCTTATTCTTGTTAAATAGTCTGCTATTGGATCAGTAATCATCTTGATTAACCTTTTAATTATTTATAAATTACCAACTGGCCTTTTTAATTCCGGGAATTAACCCGTTAAGTGCCATTTCACGAAAGTTGATACGTGAAACGCCAAACTGACGCATATACCCTTTAGGCCTACCGGTAAGTTGACAACGATTGTGCAAACGAACTGGTGACGCATTTTTAGGCAGTCTTTGCAAACCTTCGTAATCGCCGGCAGCTTTTAACTCTGCACGTTTTGCAGCGTATTTATCAACCAGCTTTTGTCTTTTGCGCTCACGCGCTTTCATCGACTCTTTTGCCATTAGTTGTTATTTTTTTGGTTCTTGAATGGTAATCCGAATTCTTTCAGCAAAGCAAATGCTTCTTCATCGGTTTTAGCAGTGGTAACGAATGTAATATCCATACCATTGATTTTGCTCACTTTATCGATATTGATTTCCGGGAAAATAATTTGTTCCGGAATACCGAATGAATAGTTTCCACGACCGTCGAAACCTTTATCGTTGATGCCTCTGAAGTCACGAACACGTGGCAAAGCAACAGCAACTAACTTATCAAGGAATTCGTACATTTTTTCGGAACGTAAAGTTACCCTTACACCGATAGCACTTCCTTTTCTAAGTTTAAAGTTTGAAACGTCGCGTTTCGAAATAGTAGGAACAGCTTTTTGTCCGGTGATAGCTGTCATTTCAGTAACTCCGGTATCGATTAACTTTTTATCAGTTAATGCTGCACTTATTCCCTGATTGAGGTTTATCTTCACCAATTTTGGTACCTGCATTACAGTTTTGTAACCAAATTTTTTGGTTAAAGCAGGAACGATTTCCTCGTAATACTGTTTTCTTAATCTAGGTTGATATTCCATTACTTAATTACCTCCCCTGATTTTTTGGAATAACGCACTGTTTTTCCAGTTTTTTCATCTTTTTTTCTTCCAATACGCGTTGGTGTACCTTTACCATCAACCACTTTAAGGTTCGATATATGAACAGAAGCTTCCTGTTCTATGATTCCACCTTTTGGGTTATCGGCATTAGGTCTGGTATGTTTTTTTACCATATTAACGCCTTCAACAATGGCTCTCATTTTTTCGGTGTCGATATCAAGCACGCGACCTTGCTTGCCTCTATCGTTACCTGAGATAACCACTACTGTATCGCCTTTTTTTATATGTAACTTAGCCATAACTCAATTTCTGTATTAAAGCACCTCAGGTGCCAGTGAAACGATTTTCATGTACTGTTTTTCACGTAATTCTCTGGCAACAGGGCCGAAGATACGGGTTCCCATCATTTCACCAGTAGTATTTAGTAGTACAACAGCATTATCATCAAAGCGAATATAAGAGCCATCATTTCTTCTGACTTCTTTTTTAGTTCTAACTACAACTGCTTTGGCAACAGTACCTTTTTTAACATTACCAGAAGGCAAGGCATTTTTAATTGTAACAACCACCTGGTCGCCAACCGAAGCATAACGACGTTTGGTTCCACCAAGGACTCTGATAATCAGAACTTCTTTGGCACCGCTGTTATCAGCAACTATACATCTTGATTCTTGTTGTAACATGGTTATTTAGCTCTTTCAATGATTTCTACTAATCTCCAATTCTTATTCTTGCTCAATGGCCTGGTTTCCATGATGCGGACGGTATCGCCGATGTTACATTCGTTTTTCTCATCGTGAGCCGTAAACTTGTTAGTTTTTTTGATAAACTTCCCGTAGATGGGATGTTTAAAACGACGCTCAATAGAAACTACGATTGATTTATCCATCTTATTACTGACGACCAATCCGGTTCTTTCTTTCCTAAGATTTCTCTTTTCCATTGTTCTTACTTATTGTTGTTTTCCTCAATTTCTCTTTTCCTCAATTCAGTCAGAATACGAGCAATCACTTTCTTGTTTTCGCTGATTTTATGAGGATTTTCGAGAGGAGAGACGGCATGGTTCAGTTTCAAACGGGTAAGGTGTTTTTTTTCCTCAACCAATCTTTCTCTGAGTTCTACTGTACTCATCTCATTAACTACTTCCTGTTTCATTTTTCCTATTTTTACTCAGTGTAATCTCTTCTAACTACAAACTTTGTTTTAACAGGCAGTTTTTGTGCTGCGAGTCTCAACGCTTCTTTTGCAACGTGCAAAGGAACACCTTCAGCTTCAAAGAGGATACGGCCTGGTGTAATACGTGCAACAAAATATTCCGGAGCACCTTTACCTTTACCCATTCGAACCTCTGCAGGTTTCTTGGTAACAGGTTTGTCAGGGAATACTCTAATCCAAATCTGACCTTCACGTTTCATATAACGGGTAACAGCCTGACGAGCAGCTTCAATCTGACGCGATGTCATCCAAGCTTGTTCCAGTGTTTTTATACCGAAAGAACCGAAAGCCAATTGATGCCCTCTACCGGCATTGCCTTTCATGCGGCCTTTCTGTTGTTTCCTGAATTTGGTTTTCTTAGGTTGTAACATTCCTATTTAGCTTTAATAATTTTAACTAACGCTTTTTATCTTCTACGTCTTTGACGTCCGGCTCCTTTTGACTGATGTCCACCATGTTTGCTTTTGCCAAACTGTGCTGATGGTACCAGGTCAGGACGACCATAAATCTCACCTTTGAATATCCAAACTTTAATACCAATACGTCCGTAAGTGGTATGAGCTTCGATCAAAGCGTAATCGATATCTGCTCTTAAAGTATGCAAAGGAATACGACCTTCTTTATAAATCTCGCTACGTGCCATCTCGGCGCCGCCTAAACGACCAGAGATTTGTACCTTAATTCCTTCGGCACCCAAACGCATGCTTGAAGCAATAGCGGTTTTGATAGCACGACGGAAAGAGATTCTTCCTTCGATTTGTTTTGCAATTGTATTACCTACAATTGTAGCATCCAGTTCAGGTCTTTTAATTTCGGAAATATCGATCTGAACTTCTTTATTGGTAAGTTTCTTTAACTCTTCTTTAAGTTTAGCAACTTCCTGTCCACCTTTACCGATAATAATTCCCGGACGGGCGGTTAGAATGGTAATGGTGATAAACTTCAATGTACGTTCAATCACAATTTTTGAAACACCTGCTTTGGCAAGACGAGCGTTCAGATATTTTCTGATCATATCATCTTCAATCAATTTCTCAGAGAAATTTTTTCCACCATACCAGTATGAGTTCCATCCTTTGATGATACCTAACCTGAGTCCTATTGGATTAGTCTTCTGTCCCATTAAACTATATTATTAAAGTTCTTAATTTTCGTTATTATCAGTTTCAACCGCATCAACCTGATTCATATCGTCCAAACGATTTCCAAGAATCAATGTAACATGATTTGAACGTTTACGAACCCTGTATGCTCTACCCTGAGGTGCAGGCTGTACTCTTTTAAGCATTCTACCGCTGTCAACACTAATTTCTTTGATGTAAAGAGCGTTGTCTTCGATGCGAGCGCCTTCGTTTTTAACTTCCCAGTTAGCAACGGCTGAGCGCACGAGCTTATAAAGTCTACCGGCAGCTTCTTTATTGGTATGCTGCAATACGTGCATAGCTTTTTCAACATCCATACCACGAACTAAATCAGCAACAAGTCTCATCTTGCGTGGTGAAGTAGGTACGTTGCGTAAGCGTGCCATAACCAGACTCTTGCGTTCTGCTTTACGTTGTTCGGCACTGTTATGTTTTCTAGATCCCATTTTTGCTTAGCTTTATTTTCTACCTTTATCTTTTTTACCTGCATGTCCTCTGAAAAGACGTGTTGGAGCGAACTCACCGAGTTTGTGTCCTACCATGTTTTCAGTAATGTAAACAGGGATAAATTTATTTCCATTATGAACGGCGATGGTTTGTCCTACAAAGTCAGGAGAAATCATTGAAGCTCTCGACCAGGTTTTAATCACGGTTTTCTTTCCGGATTCTATATTGGCCATAACCTTCTTGTCAAGTTTAAAATGGATATATGGTCCTTTTTTTAATGAACGGCTCATAGTTCTATCTGTTTACTATTATTTCTTACGTTTTTCAATAATGTACCTGTTAGAATCTTTCTTCTTAGCACGTGTTTTGTAACCCTTAGCTGGTAAACCTTTGCGTGAACGTGGGTGTCCACCTGAAGATCTTCCTTCACCACCACCCATTGGGTGATCAACCGGGTTCATTGCTACACCACGTACACGAGGACGACGTCCTAACCAGCGGCTACGACCGGCTTTACCTGATTTCTCGAGGCTATGGTCGGTATTCGATACCATACCAATAGTAGCTCTACATGTTTGCAGAATCATTCTGGTTTCCCCTGAAGGAAGCTTAATGATTGCAAACTTTCCATCACGTGTCATCAACTGTGCGTAAGATCCGGCACTACGAGCCATCTTAGCTCCCTGTCCCGGACGCAACTCAATGTTATGAATGATGGTACCAAACGGAATCTCAGATAAGTAGAGTGTGTTTCCTACTTCAGGAGCACTACCTTTACCCGAGACAATGGTTTGACCAACTTCCAGTCCATGAGGAGCGATGATATAGCGTTTTTCGCCATCAGCATAATAAACCAATGCAATACGTGCGGTACGATTTGGATCGTACTCAATGGTTTTTACTGTTGCCGGAATACCTTCTTTATCACGTTTGAAGTCGATAATTCTGTATTTCTGTTTATGACCACCACCTACGTTGCGAATGGTCATGTGTCCTTCGTTGTTTCTACCTCCGGTACGTTTTTTAGGAGCCAGCAAACTCTTTTCAGGTTTGGTAGCTGTAATGTCGTCGAACGCGCTGATAATCTTGAAGCGCTGACCCGGGGTCGTTGGTTTATATTTTTTCAGAGCCATTTCTAAATGTTGCTAAAAAAATCAATTGATTCACCTTCTGCTAATGTTACAACAGCCTTTTTAAAGGCCCTAGTCTTGCCGGTTATTACACCAGATTTTGTAAATCTGGATTTACTCTTACCGGAATAGTTCATGGTATTTACAGATGCTACCTGCACACCGTACAATTCTTCAACTTCAAGTTTGATTTGTATCTTGTTGGCATTTTTGTCAACAATAAAACCATACTGGTTGAGCGATTCGCTTTTGGCGGTCATCTTCTCTGTAATTACCGGTTTCATTATAATTCCCATCTTCTTACTCTTTATTATTTAGCAAATAATTCATTGATGGTTTTCAACGAGCTTTCAACCATAATAATTTTGTTGGCGTTCAGAATATCATATGTATTCAATGAATCTGCGCGAACAACTTTAGCCTTTTGAATGTTTCTTGATGAAAGATAGATATTCTCATCTTTATCTGCCAACACCAGCAAGGTTTTCTTATTATCAAGTTCAAAATCTTTCAGGATACTTAAAAACTCTTTTGTTTTAGGGGTATCCATTTTGAAATCCTCAACTACAATAATCTCGTTATCTTTTGCTTTATAGGTAAGCGCCGATTTACGTGCTAACCTTTTAACTTTCTTGTTAAGCTTGAAATGATAATCGCGGGGATGTGGTCCAAAAACTCGGCCACCACCACGAAACAAAGGGTTTTTAATATCACCGGCACGAGCGGTACCAGTTCCCTTTTGTCTTTTTATCTTACGTGTACTACCGGTTACGTCACTTCTCTCTCTGGAATCGTGAGTTCCCTGACGCTGATTAGCTAAATACTGTTTTACGTCCAGATAAATAGCGTGGTCGTTGGGTTCAATTCCAAAGATGGAATCATCCAGCAAGACCTTCTTCTCAGTAGCTTTACCGCTCTTTGAATGAATTACTAACTCCATCTCTCAATTTTTACGTATGAATTATTTGGACCGGGTATCGATCCTTTAACTACTAATAAGTTTTTTTCCGGAACGATTTTCATTACCTGAAGGTTTAACACCTTAACAGTAGCACCACCCATACGGCCGGCCATTCTCATTCCTTTAAAAACTCGTGAAGGATAGGATGAAGCACCTATTGAACCAGGAGCTCTTAATCTGTTGTGCTGACCATGAGTAGCATCGTTAACACCTTTAAAGTTATAACGTTTTACTACGCCCTGAAATCCTTTACCCTTGCTTGTTCCTTTAACGTCAACAAATTCGCCTTCTTTAAAAACCTCAACTGTAACTACTTCACCAAATTTCTTTTTCTCTTCGAAACGAGTAAATTCAGAAAGTAATCTCTTAGAAGTTGTACCGGCTTTTTTAAAGTGGCCTTTTAAAGCGTTAGTGGTATGTTTATCCTTTTTATCTTCGAAACCAAGCTGAATAGCCTCGTAGCCATCCTTCTCCTTTGTGCGAACCTGAGTTACAACACAAGGTCCAGCCTCGATAACGGTGCAGGGAATGTTTTTCCCATTCTCGTCAAATATGCTGGTCATACCTATTTTCCTACCTAATATTCCTGACATGATATTATTCTTTAAACCTGTGTGTCAAATATTCATCAAACTTTAATCTCAACTTCAACTCCGCTGGGCAATTCCAGTTTCATCAAAGCATCGATAGTTTTCGAGGTTGAGTTATAGATGTCCATCAGTCTTTTGTAAGTACTGAGTTCAAACTGTTCTCTCGATTTTTTATTTACAAAGGTTGAACGGTTTACCGTAAAAACCTTTTTGTGAGTTGGTAAAGGGATAGGACCTGTAACAACAGCTCCGGTACTTTTTACCGTCTTTACAATCTTCTCGGCTGATTTATCAACCAAATTGTGATCGTAGGATTTTAGTTTTATTCTAATTTTTTGGCTCACTTTATTAATTATTTTTTTTAACTAACAATTCCTTTTGCCTTATTCACAACCTCCTCAGCAACTGCTGCAGGAGCTTGCTCATAACTATTGAATACCATAGTTGAAGTAGCACGTCCCGAAGTCAGTGAACGCAATTGGGTAACATACCCAAACATTTCCGACAATGGTACTTTTGCTTTAACAACCTGATATCCTACTTTAGCAGAAATATCTTCTAATATTGCACGACGTCTGTTTAAGTCGCCTGTTACATCTCCCAGATATTCATCCGGTGTAACAACTTCAACTTTCATAATTGGTTCCAGTAAAACTGGTTTAGCCTTTTTAGCTGCATTACGGAAACCGAGTTTTGCAGCAAGTTCAAATGAAAGCTGATCGGAATCAACAGGGTGGAAACTACCATCAAACAAGCGAACACTCATACTCTCAACAGGGAAACCTGCAAGTGGTCCGTTTGCCATAGCCATCTCAAATCCTTTTTTAACTGATGGGATAAATTCACGTGGAATGTTACCCCCTTTGACTTCATCAGTAAACTCAAGTCCTTCTTCAAGCTCAACAGCAGGTCCGATTTCAAACTGAATATCCGCAAATTTACCACGGCCGCCAGTTTGTTTTTTGTAAACCTCTTTGTGTTGGATGCTTGCATTAAGTGCCTCTTTGTATGCAACCTGCGGCTGACCAACATTACACTCAACATTAAACTCTCGTTTCATTCTGTCAATAAGAATGTCTAAGTGAAGTTCGCCCATACCTGAGATAATGGTTTGACCAGAATCTTCATCGGTACGAACTTTAAATGTAGGATCTTCCTCAGCAAGCTTAGCCAACGCGATTCCCATTTTATCCATATCTTTTTGAGTTTTTGGCTCAATAGAGATACTGATAACAGGATCGGGGAAAGTCATTGATTCTAAAATAACCGGATGCTTTTCGTCGCACAAGGTATCACCGGTACGGATGGTTTTGAAACCTACTGCGGCTGCAATATCACCGGCTTCAATTTTATCCATTGGGTTTTGCTTGTTGGCATGCATCTGCATGATACGGCTGATACGTTCCTTTTTACCTGTTGAGGCATTGTAAACATATGAACCGGCTTCGAGTGTACCGGAGTAAACTCTGAAAAAGCAAAGACGACCAACAAACGGATCGGTAGCTATTTTAAATGCTAATGCACTAAAATGATCATCAGGATCAGCTGTACGAACTTCTTCTTTATCAGTTTTTGGATTAATTCCCATTACATCATCAACGTCCAACGGACTTGGCAAAAACTCGATAATAG
>Ga0256913_10000403_pt1 | contig 22271 bp, 19 predicted proteins | sample Axial_MatmetaG_FD_185970 | JGI IMG/M metagenome (GOLD analysis project Ga0256913, IMG submission 185970) | Deep-sea worm associated microbial mat communities from Axial Seamount, Juan de Fuca Ridge, Pacific Ocean - Axial_Mat | ecosystem: Environmental > Aquatic > Marine > Oceanic > Microbial... | reverse complement strand
TTATTATATTCCAAATACTTTTAGTAATAAATTAAATGTTATTAAGAAAATTACAGAGGAAGATATAAGATTACCTTAAATCCAGAGGCAATTTACCAGCTAGATAATTTCTTAATTTATCATGAGCAGTATTTACTTCTTTGTCAGTAAGAGTTCTTTCCGGATTTCTATATGTCAGAGAATAAGCCATACTTATTTTATTTTCACCGAAAAGTTTTTCATCTTCAAAAATATCAAAAAGTTCAATCTTTTCCAGATTTTTAACTTTTGCTTTCTTTATTGTTTCCAGAATCGTACCGTGTTCAAGAGTTTTTTCAGCAACAAATGCAATATCTCTAACTGTTGACGGATAACCCGGAATTTGTTTGAATCTTATTTGCGGCTGTTTTGCTTCAATAATTGGATCAACATCTATTAATGCAATGTAAAGCGGTGTGCTGAGTCTCATTTTTGCAGTGAGATTTTTTGCAGTTTGTCCACAATGCCCTATACATTTGCCATGAAAAATAATTTCCGCAACTGTTCCAGGTATAAAATTATCAAGTGCTTTACAATTATCAGAAGGTTTTCTGAACTGTACTTGAGTTTTTCTAATGGTAAATAATTTTTCAATAATTCCTTTTAAATCAAAAAAATCAAATAACTCTTTTTTCTCTTCTGAAAATCTCTCCGGATGTTTTAGTCCGGTTAATGCAATACAGCACTCAAGCCTTTCTTCTGAATAAAGCTTGTTGTTTGCACAGAAGACTTTACCTTTTTCAAATAAAGAAAGATTTAAGTTTTTTCTAGAAATATTTCTTTCAACAGTTTCAAGCATTTGAGTTAACAGGGAAGGTCGTAAAGCTGCCAATTCAAGACTTAACGGATTCTTCAAAGTTATTAAATCTTCCAAAGCAAATCTGCTGTCTGAAAGAGCTTTGTCTGAATTTATAAGACTATAATTAGTACACTCATTAAGACCCAAAGATATAAGTTGGTTTGTAAATTCAGCAAGATTATAATATGCGTCATTTCTAATTGAACCACCACTTTTTGCAGCTAACTTACTTTCAGGTATGTTATCAAGTCCGTAAATCCTTGCAACCTCTTCTGCTAAATCTGCTTCTCTGTATATATCCAACCTGTAGGATGGAGGTTTTACCATACAAGACTCATCTGAAATTTCAGTTACAGAAAAATTCAGACCTGCAAATATATCAGTAATCTGCTCATCTTTTATATCAGTACCAAGAATTGAACGAATTTTATCAAAACGACATTTTACATTCGGCATTTCTGGCTCACCAGAATTTACATCAATAAGTTCAGTAACAAGAGTCCCTCCTGTAAGCTGAATTATAAGATCCAGAGCTCTGTCTGAAGCTGTTTTACTCATCTTCCAGTCTGCTCCTCGTTCAAACCTGAATGAAGAATCACTACTTATCTTTGTCTGTTTTGATGTCGCTCTGATATTTGAAGGGTGAAAAACTGCACTTTCAAGCAGTACATTTACAGTTTCAGTAGTAACTCCAGAATCTTTACCTCCCATAATCCCCGCAAGTGCTACTGGTTTTTCAGCATCACATATTACAAGATTATTTTCATTAAGACTAATTTCAGAGTCGTCTAGAGTTATCATTTTTTCGCCATTTTTAGCTTGTCTGACAATAATTCTATTTTCCGCAAGTTTATCCAGATCAAATGCGTGAAGCGGATGACCAAGTTCCATAAGAACAAAATTGGTGATATCCACAACATTATTAATCGGTCTAAGTCCAATTGAATTTAATTTTTCTTTAAGCCAATCCGGACTTTCGGCAACTTTTACATTTCTAATTATGCGTGCAGTATAACGCGGGCATAACTCCTGATTTACAACAGTAACAAGCGAATCACTGTTTTCTGACCGCTCAGACTTTACTTCAGAAATTTCAGGAAAAGAAGTTTTTTTATTGAGTAAAGGTATTAAATCTCTGGCTACCCCCCAATGGGAGAGCCAGTCTGGTCTGTTCGGAGTTATTTCTAATTCATAGACTGTATCAGTCTCAATACATTCCTGAATTGGAGTTCCAATCTGGATGTCTTTATCCAACTCCATAATGCCATTATGATCTTCATTCAGACCTAGTTCACTGGAGCTGCATAACATACCGAAAGACTCAACACCTCTGAGTTTTGATTTTTTTATCTTGAACTTCTTTCCTGATTCAGAATCAGAAAATACAGTGCCGACTGTCGCAAGAGGAGCCTTAACTCCTTTATTGCAATTCGGAGCCCCGCATACAATCTGTAGCTCTTCTGAACCTGTTGAAACTGTACATACAGATAACTTTTCAGCATCAGGATGAGGTTTTCTTTCAAGTATTTCAGATACAATTATTCCGTCCGGAATATTGCCTCCGGATTGAAAAATCTCTTCGACTTCAAGACCGGCCATTGTCATAATATCTGCCAGTTCCTGAGGGGTAACCGGCAGATCAATATATTCCTTTAACCAATTGAACGATAACTTCATCCTATTTCCTTTAACGCTGCTTTTCTGCTTAAGCGGATCCTACCGCGTTCATCAATTCCAAGAACTTTTACGCTGACAAATTCTCCTTCTTTACATATATCTGTAACCTTGTCAACCCTGTAATCTGCAAGCTCTGAGATATGAAGAAGTCCTTCCTGACCCGGAAGTATTTCAACAAATGCCCCGAATTCTTTTACTGAAGTAATTTTCCCTTTGTAAATCTTTCCAACTTCCGGCTCAGCCGCTACTCCGCCAATTTTTTCAAGTGCTGCCTGCATTGATGCTGAATCCGCAGCAAAGATGCTAACCAATCCAGTATCGTCAACTTCTACAGTTGCTCCTGTCTCTTCCTGGATCCCACGGATGATTTTACCGCCAGGACCAATTAAAGCTCCAATTTTTTCAGGATTAATCTGCATTGTTTCAATTCTTGGTGCATACTGACTTAATTCTGAACGAGGCTCAGCTATGCAGTTTGTAATTACATCAAGGATTTGAAATCTCGCAGTTTTATTTCTCATCATTGCCTGATAAAGCAGGTCAATACTTATACCGGCAATTTTAAGGTCTAACTGGAAGCCTGTTATCCCTTCTGAAGTTCCGGCTACTTTAAAGTCCATATCTCCATAATGGTCCTCTGAACCTAATATATCTGTAAGAAGAATTGTTTCTCCGTTTTCTCCTGAAACTAAACCACAGGAAATTCCTGCAACTGGAGCCTTGATATTAACTCCCGCGTCCATTAGAGCTAAAGTCGCTCCGCATATACTTGCCATTGAGGTTGAACCGTTTGAAGACATAACTTCTGATACGCATCTTACTGTATAGGGAATATTTTCCGGAATAACCTTTGCCACAGAGCGTTCCGCAAGATTACCATGTCCAATTTCGCGTCTTCCAGGTCCCATTATTCTACCAACTTCACCTACGCTGAAGTTAGGGAAATTGTAATGCAGATAGAATTTTTTCTCTACATCTCCCACAATTGTGTCTGTTACAATTGCATCCCTCGATGTTCCAAGAGTTGCAAGTACTAATGCTTGAGTTTCACCCCTTGCAAAAAGCCCACTGCCGTGTGCCCTTGGAAGTAATCCTGTTTCTGCTGTTAATGGTCTTAATTCATCTATAGCTCTACCGTCAGAACGAAGCTGCTTCTCAAGAATTGCCACTCTTACAGTTTTTTCTTCAAGGTGTTCAAAGACAAATTTAACACATCTTTCAACGCCTTCTGTATCAGGAAACTCTTCTGTTATTTTTTCAACAGCAGCTTTTCTAATCTCACTTAAAGCTGAATACCTTTCAGTTTTATCATGGATTAAACAAGCTTTTTCTAATTTCTCTGAACAGAAATTAATTACAGATTGTTCTATTTCTGCAGGAGGACAGAAAATTTCAGGTTCAACTTTTTCTTTCCCAGCTTTTGACGCAATTTCTTTAATCGCTTCAACCTGTTTTTTTACAATTTCATTTGCAAAAATAAGAGCATCGCGTAACTCCTCTTCCGAGCATTCATTTGCATCACCTTCAATCATAATAACCTTGTCTGGAACTCCGGCATAAATAAGCTCAATAGAACTTTTTTTCATCTGAGTCCTAGTCGGGTTTGCTATAAATTCACCATCTACACACCCTACTCTTAAGGCTCCTATAGGACCGTTAAAAGGAAGATTAGATAATGATAATGCTGCAGAAGCTCCAAGCATCGCAAGTACATCGGGATTATTATCTTCATCCGCACTTAGAACAAGAGCTTGAATCTGTACTTCATCAAAATATCCCTTGGGAAAGAGCGGACGCAAAGGCCTGTCTGTCATTCTGCACACGAGAATTTCGTTGTCAGAAGGGCGTCCTTCCCTTTTTATATATCCGCCTGGAATTCTACCGGCAGCACTGAATTTTTCCCTGTAATCAACTTGGAGAGGGAAAAAATCCGCTCCTTCTCTAGCTGAACCACCACATGCTGTGATTAGAACTATTGTATCTCCTAACCTTACAGTACATGATCCATTTGCAAGTTGAGCAAGTTTACCTGTTGCGATTTCTACATTTTTGCCAGCTTCGATTTCGAAAACAACTTTAGTTTCCATAAAATACACCTTTTTTTGTATTTGTTTAAATAAAAGGTCTGTAAAGTTTGTTATGAAACATATTTTTAATTAGGCAAAAGCGGAATCGCGGTATCAAATTCTGATTGAAACCGATTGGTTTAATCAGCATCTGATAGCGACCGAATTCCACCGAAAGCCTGTAGTGTGTTCATACCGTTTATCAGACCTGAAAAAAACAGCTCCGTCAAAATGAACGGAGCTGTATTGTAAAATTATTTTTTTCTAATATTAAGTTTTTCAGTAATTTGGTTGTAAGAAGCTAAGTTTTTTCTCTTTAGATAGTTTAAAAGCTTTCTTCTATTGTTTACCATAGCAATAAGACCTCGTCTCGAACTATGATCTTTTTTATTTGCTTTAAGATGTTCTGTCATCTCAGTAATTTTCTCAGTCAATACAGCAATTTGCACCTCAGAAGAACCGACATCTCCTTCTTTAGTTGCGAACTCTTTAATAATTTCCGTTTTTTTTGCTTTATCCATAATTTATTTTTACCTATTTTCTTGTTATTAAGTTCAATTCCGGTGGAAGGCCGAAACTCTCTTTACAAAATAATTTTACCAAAAGCGAGTTTAGAACTTTAATACAAAAGTCATTTATTACAAACGCTTATTGATGGAAATATTAAAATTTATTAAAATTTTTTATTGTTTTTTTGCTGTTGATACCAAAAATTTTAAGTTTTTGAGAGGTTATTGGTTCATTTGTGAATCGAATTACCCTGTACCATGCAATAAAATCTTTAATTTTTTCTATATTAATTTTTTGGGAAGAATCTGAATCTTCTAATCTTTTTATCCATTCTTCAAGAGTCTCCGAACTCTTACGCTTTATGTTAGTTTTGTTTTCTATTGATGCAATGAATTTATCCATCTTTTTCGTAAGTTTAATAGTTTCTGCAGATCTTTCCAGTGTATATATTTTGTTTTTTTTCCGTAACTTGATTATATATATGATAATCAATAAAAAGAAGAGTGAAATAAAGCCTCGCAGCGGATGAAAAAGAAAATTAAATGAAATCAAAAATATATCAAAAAAGAAGTTGATTACTGCACGGGTAAAATACCCCCGTCTTATTTCAGATATCCTCTTGGATAAAGAATATTTTATTTTATCAATCCATACATTAAATATACCCCATTTTGTTTCATAAGGAACTATACCATCGGGAGGAGTTGCTTCCACTAGAATCCATTTTTTTTCATCTCTTAAATATGTTTCTGACCATGCATGGGCATTCCCCATTCTAGATACAAAATAATCCCCTGAAGGATGCTGTTCTATACATATAAAACCTGTCGTGTATCTTGAAGGCAATCCTTTGTATCTTAATAATAGCGCCGCAGCACTTGCAAATAGCTCACAGTGACCCTTTTTTGATGTGTTTAAAAAAAATGTAACAGGATCTGTTTTTAATTTATTGTCTGGTAGGTTAAGGGTGTAAGTGTAGTGTTCATGCAGATACATTATTATCTGGTTTACTATTTCACGATCAGATAACTTTTTGTGTTGAGTATTATACTGCTTGTCTATTTTTTCAGAAATAGATGATATTGCTTTTTTAACGCATTTAGGGATAAAAAGATAGTGCGTTGACTTTGGATATTTCGGCTTCTGGTAGGCAGGGTAAGGCGGATTATCATACTGATAAGTTGTGTAACCTCCATCCTTGTTCCATGATTTTGGTAAAAAATCACCATTTGGCGAGAAATTTAAGTGTTCTGCAACCATTTCTATACGCTGGGCGTTGGGTGGATAGAATATATAATTGGAGATACAGGCATCGGTCATAAAAATGTTATATTTTGTTTTGGCATTCTTGTTTTCTATTTTTTTGCCTACAAAAAATGCACTTAATGCAAGAGTTCCTATATTAGGCGTTTCCTTTAACCTGTAAATTTTACCGGCTGATTTTGACCATTTCCCATTTATATAACTGTCATAAGTTCGACCCCTTAGATAGCCAGGTGGTTTTGGTCCTTCCACACGCAACATTATTAATTTATGATTTTTAAATATGTCACTGTTTATCGTTCTTCTCAGGTTAACCTCTTTCCCAAATAAAACCTTTGATATATTCATTGATGAAAAATGTCTTAATTGAACGATGTACTGCTCCAGTTTTCTCAGATCAGACTTAAAATAAATATAAGTTGAATAGTTTGAAATAGATAACAAAAGTATAATTACCAAAACAATAGGAATAGATATTAATTTAAATTTTTTAACTTTAGGGTTTTTGGTATGAAAATCTGAATGATTTGTTAATAAAAATGAGACAATGATTGCAAACAGTTCTATGGTCGCAAGAGTTAAAAAGAATTTATTGTAATATTTTATATCAATAAGGAAACTGAAGAATGAAGAATTTTCATTATACGAATTAAGCCCTTGAAAGTCTCCGGCCATAAGGAGAATGAACATTGCAAGAGTTGCATTTAACCCTATTGTATATTGACTGAAAGTAAAAAAAGTTGAAATAGCAGCAATGAAAATTAAAAATGGAATAGTTATTTGAGGAGTAAATGCTCTGCCTATAGACATAAATCGTTCTTGATGCATCGGAAAAAGCATATTAAGAAGAACAGCTAGAATTAAAGCTAAAAGAACACTGTAGATAATTGACCTGTCAGAGTATGGAATCGGTTTTTTCTTGAAAAATGAAACAATATAGATAAGTAATGGCACAACTATGACATGCGGAGTATTTGCTAAAGCATAAAAAAGAAATGCTGGTGGCAAAGTCATAAAGACTGAAGCAAAGAAATATAATGTTTTATTGTTGGTGCTTTGTTTCATTAATCTAAATATCCTTGATTCGACCGCTGAAAATTTCTTTTGGCGTATAAATGAGTGATCTTTCCGGAATGTTTTCTAAACTATCTGGTTTTTCTGTTATAAATATAACTTTTACAGAAACTCCTAATATTTTGAGTGTTTGAATAACTTTTTCCCGTTCTTTATTCCAGTTAAGAAGAATGATAATGACACTACCAATCCCGGCAATTTCTTCAAAAATAGAAGATTTAAGTTCAGAAAATGGCGTTTTTTTACTAGGTTCTATACAGGCAAGAATATCAAGAATACGGTCAAAGTTAGCTAAACTTCTTCCACTTTTAAAATGGTAAACCTGAGACCCTGCCGCAAAAATATCAACAATGAAATCACTGTATGCTAAGTTGTGCACAATCGCTGCAGTTAAAGATAGAGCAGCTTCAAGGTTTTGATATTCCGTTTTTCTGTGCAATGTAAAAAAAGTTGTTTGAAAAGGAATGAAAGTATCAATAATGAGGGCTGTTCTTGCAAGAAATTCCTCCTGGTATTCTTTTACTATAAGTTGCCCGCGCCTGGCTGTTGTAGGCCAGTGTATATGCTTTGCATTATCTCCGGTTCTGAAATCTCTACATGCATGAAATTCCATGGATTCTCCCACTTTTGATAACATCGAAATTCCTTTTTTTTGAAAACGAACACTATTCGGCAGTGAAATGTAATTTAGTTCTTCATATTTTGGATATACAAGTATTTTTGAAGAATGTTTGCCTTTGCAAGTCCATTTGAAAATGCCAAAAGGGAATGAAGAAGATACAAACGGTGGTTTTAAAACATATTCTCCGCGTTTATTTGATTGTATATATGCATTGATTTTTAATGTTTGATATGGGGCAAGCCCGTCTGCTGACGCTATATCAGATTCAAGTTTTAACCATTTTTGCTGGTGAATCGGGTCAAGGTGAATGTTTAATACAGGTAATTTTCTTAGATTCTCAATCGTATAATTTACCTGAAGAGGAGTTCCTGCTCTGACTCTATCTGGTAGTTCTCTTGATATTTTAACAAATGGTCTGAATAAATATCCACAAATTAAATCAGTAGCAATAAGTGCTATTAAAATCATTGAAAAGATTCTTATTGGCGTATCAAAAACTACACTGTAGCAAAACATCATAAATACTGTTGAAAGTAACATTCTGCCAGGTACTGTCAATATCTTTATGTAATATGCATATATCCATAGCAAAAGCATTAGGGTAGGGGATTGATATTTTGTTTTTTTATTATCAATAAAAGTAGGAATATCAACCCAGTCAGGACCAGATTTGAATCCACGTTTAAACTTTTTATACCTGTTCTTGAATTTATTCAGCATTATAAGAACTTTTTAACCTTTGGTAAAATGCAAAAATTATATTTTGATCACAAGCGATCAGGAAAATTTATGTTTGATTAATGTCCATACTCCTATTAATATAAAAGCAATTCCAGCTGCTATTGTTAATTGTTTTTCTGAAATATATTTACTTATAATTGTACCTGCAAAAACACCCAGAGCGGATGTCGCGGTCAACGCTAGAGAAGCAGCAATAAATACTGATAGTTTTGAGATCTTTTTATCACCTGCAAATATCATTGTGGCCAACTGTGTCTTATCTCCCAGTTCTGCTAGAAAAACTGTTATAAATACAGTCATCATAATTTTTATATCCATAAAATTTCTCCTTAAATCCTATAAAACAGAGAATTATGCTGGCGGAGGCAAGTCCTCATCTGAATATCTGCTTTTAGATGTAAAAAGCATAAGGTGTGGAAAAAAAAGAAGCGGAATTAAACCAGTGCTTCCATTTCTGTTTTTTTCAATAATTAATTGAGAATCCAAACCTTTAGTTTGGGCTTCAAATGAACTGTCTTTCTGAGTCTCTCTGTCCCTGTGAAGAAATGCTACGATGTCTGCATCCTGCTCTATTGCTCCCGATTCTCGAAGATGACTTAATTTCGGCGTGCCCTGCGTTTTTTCAACTTCTCGGTTTAACTGAGCAAGTACAATAATTGGAATTTTAAGCTCTTTTGCCAGTGCTTTTATTCCTGATGAAATTGCCGAAACTTCTTCCTGACGATTATCACTTCTTATTTCCGCTTTCATCAACTGAAGATAGTCAATTACTATAATTTCAATATTGTGTAAAGATGCCATTTTTCTAGCTTTTGATCGGAGTTCTCTAATACGCAATGCCGGCGTAGGATCTATAAAAATTTTTGCTCTGCATAAACGCCCGGCTGCTTGTGTCACTTTTGCAATATCTGTAACTTTACCATCTCTGAAGTCCCGTTCTGAATATCCGGACTCGGTACACAGCATTCTTACTGCAAGCTGCTCCGCTGTCATTTCAAGACTGAAAAAACCTACACTTTTGTTCTTGTTTAAACCTATATTACTCACCAGATTAAGTGCAAATGAAGTTTTTCCTATTGATGGCCGTGCTGCTAGTACAAACATTTCGCCAGGCCTGAACCCTGTAATAAGATTATCTAAGTCAGGGTAACCAGATGATATTCCCACTGAATCTTCTTTCTTTTGAGCCAAATTCAGCAGATAAGTAAAAGCACCATCCTGATTCTTATGATCAATCAGGGTTTTTAGTTCAAGTGTCTGACTTCTCTCCTCAAGTGAGGAAGCATTCAGAATCTTCTGCTCTACCTCATCTAGTATCGAAGATACCGGCTGTTCAAGCTGATAGCATTTATCCTGTATACTTGCACAAGTATCAATGAGGGTCCTTAATATTGCGGCATCCCTCACAAGTAAACACCAGGTTTCTAGATTTGCAGTTGATGCAATCATTCCCATTAAATTCAGCAGATATTCTTCGCCTCCAATATCTTCAAGAAGTTTTTTCTGATTTAAATGATGTGAAACGGATATAACATCAATCGCTGTACCCTGTTCATACATTTCACATAAAAGCGTATATAAAAGCTGATTGCGGGGATTGTAGAAGACTGCAGTAGTTACACTTTTTACTCCCTTTTTGTTTTGTTCGTAAAAGTGAGCCGCATTTCCAAGAAGATCCATTACTCTATCCATACAAGTGGAAGGTTCAGTCAGTATCGCAGCTATTACTGCACTTTCCGCACTTTCATCATGTGGTAGAGGCCTGTCGTCCTTGATTATTCCAGGTATCGTATTTGAATTTTTATTATTGCTCTTCATACATAAAAAATACCGGCTGATTGTATTTTTTCAACATCAGCCGGTAACTATTTTTCAAATTTAATCTATTTAAAAACTTAAGCTCTGACAACCCAAATCTTTAAATTTGCAACAATGTCATGGTCAAGTTTGACTTCAACATTGAATGCTCCAAGTTCTTTGAGGTGGTCTTTCATAATAATATTACGAGCTTCAACAGATATGCCATCTTTTTCAAGCGCATCTGCAATCATATTTTCATTTACAGAACCATAAAGCCTGTCATCTTCTCCAGCATTCATCTGAATCGTGATTTCAAGCTCATCAATGCGTTCTTTCAGAGACATTGATTGTTCGCGTTTTGCTTGACGCTGTGCTTCAATCATTTCTCTGCGTGCTTCAATCTGACGCAATGCACCAGGTGAAACTTTTTTTGCTAAGTTTTTAGGCAATAAGTAATTTCTCGCATAACCGGGAGCTACTTCTACAACATCACCGGCTAGGCCAAGATACTTCACATCTTCTAAGAGTATAAGTTCAACAGCCATTTAATATAATCTCCTTATAAAATTTTAATTTAAATACTTCAAGCAATGTTAATTACATTACAAGCCCGAGTACTCTGGCTCTTTTGATCGCTGCAGCCAGCATTTTCTGATGATTCGGACATGTGCCTGTGATTCTGCGAGGATGAATCTTTCCGTTTTCTGTCTGATATTTACGCAAAACTTCCACATCTTTGAAGTCTATGTATTTTACTCCTAATTCACAGAATTTGCAGATTTTAGGTTTAATAATTTTCCTTCTTTTTCTTCTTCTGTCCATTGCCATTGTTCTTCTCCTGTTTTTATATTATTTATTTCTATCTTTATTCTTTTGATTATTGACTATATCTTTATTTAAAATGGTATATCATCTTCCGCTTCAGGACTGAATGCATTATTTGCACTTTCCGGAACTACTGGTTTTGCCGGTGCTGCAGCAGGCGCTTGTGCCTGCTGATCCCCTGCCGGTGCATTTACAAACGGAGGAGGAGTTGCAGGTGCATTTGCAAATGCATTCTGCTGATTCTGTGACTCAGGTGCAAAAGTTGGTGCTGGCATTTGAGGCGGAGCCTGTTGAGGCTGCACATACTGCTGTTGTGACGGTTGCTGATAATTTTGTCTTTGCGCCTGCTGCGTATAGTTAGAATTCTGCTGATAAGTTCCTCCAGGTGCAAAATCTGTATTTGATCTTGGTGAATTTAAAAACTGAACCCTCTCCGCAACTACACGCATTCTTGAACGGGCTTTGCCGGTCTCTCTATCTTCCCACTGATCTAATTGAAGACGGCCTTCAATAAAAGCAGATGATCCTTTTTGGAGATACTTACTGACTGATTCCGCCTGTCTACCCCAAACATTAATATCAATAAAGCATGTCTCTTCTTTCTTCTCATTATTTGTAGTATATACTCTATTTACCGCTATTCGAAAATCACAAACCGCAGTCCCGTTCGGTGTATACCTTAATTCAGGGTCTTTAGTTAAATTCCCAATCAATAGTACTTTATTTAAATATGCCATCTTAAATCCTCGCTTTTTTCCAATTCCGCCTTATATTGGCAAAACCAGGGATTTTTTCCCTGAATTGTCAATAATTTATTCAGGTTTGTCGTATGAGAATGTTTGTAAACGCAATACTCTATTATCAAGTCTGAATTTGTCTCTTAAGGCAACTACATTCTCCGGTGACATCTCGTGAATAATATCCAGGTAAATTCCCGTTTTTCTTTTATTCATTTCTCTAGCAAATTGTTTTCTACCTAGATTCTCTGTTTTCTCAATTTTACTACTGAAATCTTCTTTGAGAAATTTTTCAATTTCTGTTAAAAATTCCGAACCATCATCATTGATATTTCTTTCATCAAGAATAATCACTGTTTCATACTTTTTCAAAGTAGAATCCTCCTTTATTAATTATTACAAACTTTTTTATCTGTCTCTTTTCCATTAAAATCATTCATCGCTTTACCTAGTCCCCTATACAGAATCATCTGGATTGCATCTACACTTATCTCCAATACATTATTGAAAATTTCCAGCTCTGCAGATTCAAATTCACCAAGAACATAATCAATTTGATCATCTTCTTCTTTCCGTCCTATTCCGATTCTTAATCGAGGAAAATTTTCTGTCTTCAATTCTGCGATAATCGACCTTATCCCGTTGTGTCCACCTGCTCCGCCTTTTTTTCTAATGCGGATTTTCCCTAGCTCTATATCCATGTCATCGTATATAACTAAGAATTCCTGGGGTTGCACCCGTAACTTTCTTGCAAACATTGCCAATACTTCACCACTGTTATTCATATATACCTGTGGTTTTACCAACATTAACGGTTTGCCTTTTACTCGACCAAGCCAGGCTTCTGCATTGTGATACTGCTTATATTCAAATCTGTTCTTTAATTTGCCTATTAGATTATCAATTACCATAAATCCCGCATTATGCCTCGTCTTTGCATATTTTAGCCCAGGATTTCCCAGACCAACTATTACTGCAGTATTCATGGCTTTTTTTTATGTTCCCTTTCTTTTATTACTCAGAAATCTCTTCTTCTTCCTCTTCTTCTTCAGGTGCAGCTACATTTGGCTCTCCTACATGGAATACTGCTAATGATGTATCTCCGGCAGCTTCTACTCCCTCAGGTAATTCGATATCTTTGATATGAATAAAATCATTCATGTCCAATTCACTGATGTTTACCTCCAGTACCTCTGGCAGTGTTGTCGGAGTACAGCGCAGTTCAATCTCATGAAGTGCTTGCTCAAGTACTCCACCCTTGGTAATTCCAATTGGTGTTCCTTTCCCGTGAACAGGAATTGTCGCTGTGATTTTTTCATCCATATTTACTGACTGAAAGTCCACATGAAGTGGAATCCCTTTCAAATAGTCATAGTCTGAATCTTTAACAAGCGCATTCACATCTTCCTGACCGTCAATTTTGATTGTAACAATATGAATTTCATTTTTTGAAACAGTATGCCACTCTTTTCGGTCAATAATTACATGACGAACTTCTGCTCCATGACCATAAATTACCGCTGGAATTTTTCCAGACCTTCTGGCTTGGCGTGATGGTATAGTGCCAGTTTTTTCTCTCGAAACCGCATTCAATACAAAATTTTGATTGGACATTTCTTCTTTCCTTTATTTTTTTATTTTAACTGTCATTATTGTTTCTTAATCAATTATATTAAACAAGGACGATACAGATGCACCTTTATTGATGTATCTGATTGCCCTTGCCAGTAATTTCGCAATACTTAATACTTTGATTTTCCCGTTACAGTTGTCTTTTACCGGTATGCCGTTGGTTGTTACAAGTTCCTTTATCGGACTTGATAATAGTTTTTCTCGCCCTATATCATTGAGCAGACAATGTGATACTGCAGCATATATTTCTTTTGCACCTTTTTCTTTCAAAAGGTTTGCTGCACTGACCAGCGTTCCTGTTGTCGTTGTCATATCATCCGTCATTATACATATCCTGTCTTTTACTTCTCCAACTAAATGTGATGATTCAACAGAACAGGCATCTATTCGTCTTTTTGAAACTACCGCCAAACCCGCATTTAACATTTCTGAATATGCATGAGCCATTTTTACACCACCTGAATCCGGTGATACTACAACCATATTATCTCCAAGTTTCTGCTTTAAATACGGAACGATAACTGGAGATGCATATAAATGATCTACCGGAATGTCAAAAAATCCCTGAATCTGCTGTGCATGCAAGTCCATTGTTAGAATTCTTGTTGCCCCGGCAACTGTTAGTAAGTTTGCAACTAATTTAGCTGTAATTGGAACACGCGGTTGATCTTTTCGATCCTGCCTCGCATAAGCATAATAAGGTATTACTGCTGTTATTTTGGATGCAGATGCCCTTCTCGCAGCATCTATCATTATAAGAAGTTCCATTAATGATTCATTAATCGGATTACAAATAGGCTGTATCAGGAATATATGAGAATTACGAATATTCTGGCAGTACTTGATAAATATTTCACCATCTGGGAATCGGGTGTTCTCCATAACTCCTAATGGTATTCCAAGCTCATCTGTAATTTCTTTGGCTAATTCAGGGTTAGCTTTACCCGTAAATACAAATAAATCTTTTATATCTTTCATTTTATCCTGTTTTATTGGGAAGAAATACTCCTTGTATTTCTTTCGGTTCATATTCACAAAACTCTCCGCGAGCTCTGTACGACCCAATTCAAGCTGAAACATCTTCTATGCTTCAAAGTTTAATTCACTTAAACGGCACCTACAATACAACTCTTTATTCTCTATTCAAATGTATTTAAAAAAAAAATCACTTTTTTTTAACACAATTAAATTTTGACAGCTTTTTTAAGTTCTACCAACCAACCCGGACACAAAAAGATCAATTCCTTTTCTCATATCCGTTCTTCTTTGTAGTAACACAATGTCGTCTAGTTATTGTTTATCTCTAGTGCTTCTTGAAATTTAATCCGAGCTTTTTGAAATTGTGTGAATATTTGTAAGTTGATGTTTGTTCTAATATCATTAATTTTATGTGTGATTTTTTGAATTTGAGAATCCAATTCATGTGTTTCATTACAAAAACTTTTTAAGTCAATATGATATATGAATTTTAAAATTATTGCTGATTTCCCAAAACTATAAAAAGAAACTATTGTATCGTCATTCGCTTCTGTTGTATTTTTATGGGTTGTTGCTATGTTTTGCAGTATTTTGATTGCTTTTTTTATTTGATTTTCCGAATTATCATAATTTAAATATAAATCTACAGATACTTTTTTTGTTTTTACTCTAGAAAAATTTTCAATTACACCATCGGTGAATTGTGCATTTGGAATTGCGATTATGGAACCACCATAACTTGCAAGATGGGTACTGCGAATTCCAATTTTTTGTACATAACCTTGATGCTCTCCAATTCTAATATAATCGTTGATAAAAAATGGATTATCTGCTAAAATTGTAAATCCACCTAAAATATTTGCAATAGTATCTTTTGCCGCCATAGCAATAGCTAAACCTCCTATGCCCAGACCTGTGAGTATAGCTCCAATATGATACCCTGCATTTTCTAATGCTATAATGATCGCAAATGCCCAAATTAAAAAAAGAATACAGTGCTTGACTGGACCTAAAAGTTGATCATCTAATTTATTTTTTGTTGCATCTGTAATTGGAGTCAATACCTCTTCATGTAGTTTTAGGTATGTTCTCTGAAATAGCCAAGCAGTTATTATTGCCGTTGTGATTGTGGTGACTGTATTTATGAAATCTACTAATCCAGATGGTAGAATTAACAAATTACATATATAGCGAATTGTAATAACTGATACAATTAAACTTCCTAAATTAAAAATATCGTTGATAATTGCATATATCGGAGATTGAATGTTCTCATTATTTTTTTTATCATTTCCCTTGATTAGATGTTTTAAACCAATTTGTGTTATTTCACTAAATGTTTTTTCATCATTATTATCAATATCCTTGAGCTCTTTTCTTTCTATTATTTTTTTAAGCTTTTTAAGTAGAAATCGATTGCAGATAAATAAAAATATTTTTCTTAAAATTACCAGCATTAACAATAGAAAACAAACTAATAGCCAATTACTTAGGGTGTTGCCATAATACTCTTTACTTAAAATTTTTAGCATATATTGTTCCTTTATTCAAGCTAGCAAGATATAATATAAAAACTTGATATTCTTTAATATTTAGATTTTCCCAAAATTATAAGGCATTATAATAAAGTTATTCTTTTTTAGCATCTAAAGAATAATTTAACTTTCGATGAAAAATAACGCTTGTTTTCCGTTTGTCAAGTTGCATTTCTTTGTGCTATCTTTTTACCTTATTTTGTTGCTCCAAACGGCGTATATATTTTTCTGAGTAATGCAGTAGAGCCCGTTCGGAGTCATTGTTGCGACAGATAGACTACCAACAAAATTTCTTCGTTTTGAATTGTTTTATAATAGGATTCCTAACTATTAATGGACTCTAGTTATTGGAATAAAACCCTGCCTGTTAATGATTCAGCATAGTTTTTAATACTTTATCTGCTGCATCTACAGAGGATACCTTCTCGGCATTATAGGACATCTGTTTCATTTTTTCCGGGTTATTCAGAAGTTTCTGCAGTTTATACTTTGCTGTTGCTTCATCACAGGCTTTTACGGCAGCCCCAGCTTCAAGAAGGAAGTCAGAATTCCTTTCTTCCTGACCGGGAATAGGAGAAACAATTATCATTGGCAGTTTCATTGCGAGACATTCAGAAGAAGTAAGACCGCCGGGTTTAGTTACTGCGATATCTGCTGCTGCCATTAGTTCTTCTATAGTTTTTGTAAAGCCCATTGGAATGAGTTTGTCTGGCATTTTCTGAGCTTTTTCTTTTAAAGAGTTGTACAGCTTCTTATTTTTACCGGCGAGAGCAATAATAGTGAATTCACTGTCAATACTCAGTAAAGTATTTGTAAGTTCCAGAATTCCACCAACACCAAGCCCTCCAGCCATAAGGAGTATTACAGGCTTATTTCCCGGAATATTCAATTTTGCTTTAGCAGCTTTTTTAGAAATGGATTTTGCAAATGCCGGCATAATGGGTATTCCGGTTATATGAATTTGATCTTCCGGAATTCCTCTGTTCATCATTCTTACAGCAATTTCTTCAGAAGCGGCAAAATATCCTGTCATGTTTTCATTGATCCGGAGCGCGTGGATATCAAAATCTGTCACCTGCACCCAGGAGGGAGGCAGTTCTTCTCCCGATGCAATCATTTTTGAAATAAGTTCCGGCGGCAGAAAGTGAGTTGAAAGAATTATGTCAGGAGCAATTTCTCTCATTGCTTTAAGGCATTTTCTGGTATTGAGCCTCTCAAATGCAGTCCGGACTTTTTTGATTAATGATTTATTTGTCCGTACTATATCACTTTTATTATACATATATCCCCAGAGGGCAGGATTGCGGTTTATTATATGGATATAAGATTCAGCATATAGTTTTCTGAAGAGCTTAGGAACAAAATCCATTACATCAATATGTACAGGTTCAACCATGGGATAATTCATTTTAGCATATTCTTCAACCGCCTGAGCTGCTCTGACATGTCCTGCTCCTGCAGATACACTTAAAATTGCAAGTTTAATTTTTCTCATTTTTATTTTTCCTTACTTTTCGTTTGTCAAGATTTAAAGCATCGAAGTCGTATAAATTCATATTTTCATCAATTATCATGCGTTTATGCAGTTGGAAGTCTGGCGAAGATAAGTCATTCTGCGGAGAATAGAGCTGCGGATCTTTAATATCAGCAAGGGAAAGGAAAGTATGGGATATGTAATCCTGGTTAAGCGGCTGATGAATATGTTTTTTTATTTCTGCAAGCTCTACTGAATAATTTTTTTTAAACGCATCGTTGTAAAAAATTATAAAAGGTATTTCAAATTCAAACTTTGTAAATCCTTTAGTCCCATGCCCGAAATTACCATCTCCATAGTCATTGAGATTTTCTCCATGATCCGATGCGTAAAGAACAAAGGCAGGAACATCTTTTTTCATCACTATATCAACAGCATGCATAATTACTTTGTCTGAATAGCGTATTGAGTCATTATACGAGTCAATCATACTGTCGGTTGTATTAAAATATTTCTCAGATTTAGGATACTGCATTGAATATTTTATATGACTTCCCATTAAATGAAATACGATAAATCTTGGAAAATCAGGATATTTATCTATAAAATGTTTTATTACCGGCAGAGCTGCTTCATCATATTTTTTATCCGTAAGTTTTGTCAAATAAACACTTTTTTCAGCGTCATCCTGAAATATTGAAACAAGATTCCGGTGGAGATATTTTGGGCGTGTTGTTACATATAAGGTTTTGTATCCCGCTCCTCTGAACATTTTGGATAGGCTTGGACGCGCAAATAAATTTTTGATGTGTTTAACATTATAGGTTGAAAGCATCGTAGGAACAGAGCCTCTGGTATATGCTGATGCGGAAACCGCATTTTGGAAAAGAATAACATTATCCGGATGTTTTTTTATGAAATTCTCAAGTTCAGGCGTAGTTGGCAGTGGATTGCCGTATGCCTGAAGAGCAGTTCTGCGCGCTGCTTCTCCAATAATCAGCATAAAAATATTAGGTTGAATTTTTTTGTTCTTTCTGAAGGAATAAGGAGTTGCCAAATATGTTATTTCTCTGTGTGATTCTTCAATATACTGAAAGTTTGTCCAGAAAATATCTATAGGATAAGTAAATTGTATATTTTTGCCTGTAAAGAAAAACAAAATTAATGAAGAGACCATCAAAGTAATTAAATATGAGCGTTTAATGTGGGTCGAACCTTTCAGATTAAACATAGGTTTATCCCGTAAAATATATTTGATTAACATACCGGCTCCGATACACCCGCCAAGAAGTAAAGGAACACTGTATGGGGATGAGAGAAAACCAAGCATTTCAGTTAAATTAGTTTCATACATCGCCGCCATTGTCTCAAAACCGATTGGCTTACCTATTGCAAGGTGATATGCATCACAAAATATAGCAAAAAGAACAAAAGGGATTAGATATATTGGTTTTATATTAAAAATAACTAATATGCAGAACGCACTGAACGAAAAAGCCAGAAATGAGAGAAGATTATCTGATTTTGTATAATATTCATTTTCAAGGTGCATAAAAAAAGAAATCAAAGCTGGAGAAAAAAGTAAAGATGAAATGAGAAAATGCTTTATTAAACGCCAGCGTTCTATGTAAACCTTATCTTTGAGAAAAAGTATTGATTTTTTCAGTAAAAACTTAAGCATTTTTATTTCCGGGTTTTAAAATATATAATTCCAGTTTTAGAAAATTGTCCGCTAATAAGTTTGTATGTTTTTTTAAAATTACAAATTTATAATTGAAAAAATCTTTTTTTAACAATGGCATTTCTTTTTAAACTTAATCTTTTAGAGAATGGAAAAAATAAATATTTTGTGTATGGTATTTAAAGATATTTTCTATGGTATTAATCTATTGTAATTTTTTTAATATTATTACCGCAAATATATATAACTATATTTTTAACAGATGGAAAAGTTTTATGAAAGGGTCAGGAAGGTTAAAAAAAATGAGAATAAATTTGTTCTAAGAATGGAGAAGTGATGAGTAATTTAAATATAGTGGCTCTTGAGCCGTATTACGGCGGCAGTCATAAAGTATTTATTGACAAAATTATATCTGAATCGTCGCACAACTGGAATCTGCTGACCCTGCCTGCCTATAAATGGAAATGGCGAATGACTCATTCCGCATATACATTTTCACGGGAATTGAGAAAAAATAATAGTGTCAGTCCTGATGTTATTTTCTGTTCTGATATGCTTAATTTAGCTGAATTCAGAGGTCTTGCCGGAGAATATAGTACGATTCCCGTAATTGCCTATTTTCACGAAAATCAGCTTGCTTATCCGAAAAGCTATGACCCTTCCAGAGACTTCGGTTTTGAATGGATGAATATGACTACAGCATTGAGCGCAGATCAAGTGTGGTTTAATTCCCACTACCATAAGGAGCTCTTTTTCGACAAAATGGCTGTTAAGATAAAAAAAGCACAGGATTTTATGCCATCTGGAATAATTGAAGAGATTAAAATAAAATCATCTGTTATTTATCAGTGGGTGAGAGAGTTTCCTGAACCTTCAGATATAAGAAAGCCCGGACCGCTGAGAATATTATGGTCTGCGCGCTGGGAGCAGGATAAAAATCCGGAGGATTTTTTCAATGCGCTAAAAATAATTAAGGAAAAAGGTATTGATTTTTCATTGAGTGTAGTTGGTGGAGGAAATGCCAGAAATGCGAGTCCGGTTTTCGAGAAGAGCCGAAAAGAGTTTGCCGGACAGATCGAAAATTGGGGGTATATCGAAAGTAAATGCGATTTCGAAAATATTCTGATTAATTGCGATATTGTTGTTTCTACTGCAATGCATGAGTTTTTCGGCATTTCAGTAGCTGAAGCTGTATCTGCAGGTGCTTTTCCTGTTGTCCCTGACAGATTGGCATATCCGGAAGTTTTGAGGGAAGGGGATGAGGATAAAGGTAAAGAGAGTTTCTTTTATGGTGAAAGTGCGGATGATTTGGCTGAAAAGCTGATCAGTCTGGCAGGCTTGCTGAAAAATTCAGATTCTTTGTGGGAAGGTGACCGTCTTCGCGGAGTTAGAAAAATCAGACATTTTTATCCGGAAAATATCATCTCTGAAATCGATCAGAAAATAGTCTCATGTGTATGATTATACAGCAGATATGATCTGCTTTCTTTAAATTTAGGTTTTTGCTTTTTCCTATAGTCCTCTTCCCTTCCAGTCCAATTTGGGAGAATTTGGGGACAGGTTGATTATAAATTAGTGACAATTGAAGATTAGTTTTGCTGTTTGAGAATGAGGATTGCATGAAAAATAGATATGTGATTGAATGAATTCAGATTATTTTTTGCTGATTTAACAAAAAGTGGTGTTTTTTGAAAAAAATCTGTAAAATCAGGGCAGGAGAGATGATATCTTCTTTTTAAAAAAGAGATTAAATTGTAAAATTATCTGTTTAGAGTTTCAAATCAGGAGTTTCTTAGCATTTTATAGCAGTAAATGGAAACACCATCTTGTGTTTTACCGTGACTGAACTGCTTTTTCATTACTTTTTGTGTGTCTCTGAACTGACAGGCAACCTTCTGAACAAATGCTTTTGAACCTATAATACCGCCATCAGTCCAATGTCGTGTGCGTCTGAGAAATTTCACAGGCATAGTTTCTCCTTTTTTAGCTTCCTGAACCATTTCAAAAAGTTCTTTACCGATAATGCCCTTTTCCGATAAAGTTATACGCACAAGTTCACTTTCAAACAGATTAAACAACGCAAGGTCACTCCAGTTATCCGCAACTGAGCCAAGTGCACCTTTCATATGTTTTATGAAATTATCATGAAAAATATGTTTACCTGAACCTTTATACCAGCCCCAGGTGCAGTGTCTGTAGTTTGATGCTGATTCGGTAAGTCCGGCTCTGACCGGATTTAATTCAATATACTCAACAACCTGCCATAAAGCATTTCTTCTTTCTAGAATTGTACTTTTAAATCGGTCCGCCCACAGAGTTCCGCGTCTGTCATATTTACGGTTAATATAGTTGGTCATCTGCTGCTGGAAGTTTTTCATAAAATGACTGATGTCAGTCATATTTCTGCGGACTTTTTCAACTTGATCCTTATCTGCAGTCTGTATATGCCTACTGAGCTTATCTTCTCCGTAAAAATCATTATGCCGTTTTACAATCTCTTTATCATCAGGCAGTTCATGGCTTTGAGGTTCGTATAGCACAATATGATAATGATTACCCATCCAGCACATTGAAATTATTTCAAGAAGATAATACGAACACAAACGCCGGACAAGATTCATTCCATATTCTTTGTCAACATCCCTGAACGGGTACCAATGTTTATTTCCTGCCACCCGGTTCATCAGATGATAATAACAACCACCGCCAAGAAGCTTTTCCCTTGCAAGTCTCATAACAAACCTCCTGATTTAATGAATTATAATTTAAAAATTACATTATCTTAATTATATCAAATCAGCTATAAAAAATCAAGTTATAATCAACCTGTCCCCAAATT
>Ga0256913_10000402_pt1 | contig 22288 bp, 13 predicted proteins | sample Axial_MatmetaG_FD_185970 | JGI IMG/M metagenome (GOLD analysis project Ga0256913, IMG submission 185970) | Deep-sea worm associated microbial mat communities from Axial Seamount, Juan de Fuca Ridge, Pacific Ocean - Axial_Mat | ecosystem: Environmental > Aquatic > Marine > Oceanic > Microbial... | reverse complement strand
GAATCATTATCTACAACAAAAATCTCAACATTGAGGTCTTTGATGGATTTATTTACGGATATAAGACATTGTTCAAGGAAGTACCTGACATTATAATTTACTATTATGACAGAAATATCAATCATAAGAACTATTTGATCTCTGAATTATACGGTATCCTTGTCAAAATTGATCTTCCAAGAGTAAATTCATCTGCATACTCAAGTTCACCACCAAATGAAATTCCTCTTGAGATAAGAGATATTTTAATATTACCGGGAACCATGTTTGTAAGATAGTAGATTGTGGTTTCTCCTTCAACAGTCGGACTAAGCGCCATTATTAATTCAGAAATATCTTCATTATCTTTTAGTCTTCCAATCATATCTTGTATATGCAAATCTTCCGGAGAAATCCCATCAAGAGGCGAAATCAACCCTCCCAACACATGATACAAACCATTGTATTGCTGAGTATTTTCAATAGCGATGAGGTCACGGATATTTTCCACAATACAAATAGTATTTTGATCCCTGCTTGATGATCTGCATATATCGCATATATCATCATCGGATATATTATTGCATATTTTACAAAATTTGATATTTTTAAGCTCTAATAATTTATTAGCAAGATTTTCTCCCGTCCCCATATTGCCATTGATAAGATGCAACACTATTCTCAAAGCGGTTTTTTTTCCGATTCCGGGCAAAGCGGCAACTGCTTCCACTGCATTATTAAGTATTTTCGATGATAATATCATTTATTATTTCATTATTCTTTTCAAGCTACAATACTAATTAAAAACAATATGATAAAACTAAAGTTCAAATATATGATTTTTTTATAATATTACAAAGGCTGGAAATAAAAAAAGGGTTGACTTCTCAAACCCTTTTCTATATTCTTCTAAATTCCTAAGTATCTCTTATTATGGACTTATCTCGGGATTTAGTTTGTCATTTTTTTTTTCTGATTCACAACGGACTTTTTTGACTTTTCTGACCTTTTTGATCTTTTAAGTACGCCTGAAGGCTTTGGCATATTATAATCTTCATCCAGACAAACCCGGAATTCCACTCTTCTATTCATATAATGTCCTGTAGAAACTTCTTTAGATACATTGTAAGAATCCGGAAGCCCCGGAACTAAAGGCAATGTTTCGCCACCATACATCAATTTAAACCGGTTTCTGTCAATACCATAATTTTTAACCAAAAAGTCAATAGCTGCTTTTGCCCTGTTGTATGAAAGCATGTTATTGTATTCCATTGAATTTCTAATATCTGTCGCTCCATATGCTGTCACACAAAGTTTAGGATACTTTTCCATCACAAAGGCAACATGTTTCAATTGGCCATAATATTCATTTTTTATATTGTATTTGTCCTTATCAAAATGAATCATTGGCAAAAACCAATCTCCCATTCCATTACTGAAATATGTATACTTAGCTGTTGAGTCTCCATTCATTCCCGGAGATCCGGCAACCATTCTGATTCCGGCTCTTGACATATTCTCTTCAAATATTTTCCTCACTTCATCCTTTGTAACATAAGATTTTTCATTGTCAGGAACAATAGCTTTACCGTATTCATCAACTTGATATCCCGGAGGCGAGTAAGGTTCTTTGTCTTTACAATCTGCCAATCCATCACTATCAGAATCCAAAGTGATACCACGCGTATCAACAGGACATCCAACCGGACTATTGGGTTCCATATCCATCATATCTATTACTCCGTCAGCATCACTATCCGTCAGATCCAATACCGGTCTTTGTTTTAGTTTTGCAATATCATTAAATACATTTTCCATTGGATTCAACCAATATAACGGTTCCGTCCTTTTTTTAAAATTAGTTAGATTAACAGCAAGTCTAATATTTGTATATTGCAAAATATCCGAGCTGTTTGATTGGTCGGCAGCTGTTCTATATTTCATTCCATCTAGATAATCATTATCATTTATCATTATTTGATGTTCCAAACCAATATTAACCCTTTTATTTAATTTCCTGTAAATTCCTATTCCCCCTATAATTGCAGCATGAATCAGGTATTTATCCTGAAATTCATAAACATATTTCTTATTATATGCTTTTGTTTCATATTTTCCGTCATAAATTAATTTCAATTTATTTATTCTGTCTAATCTATTCTTTCTGCTACTACCAGCTCCTGAAATGGCATCCACAGCTTTAACATCGTAGATATTACCCTTTGCATCATAGATATCAAGCATTGTTTGGTTTGAATTAAGGGATAATCCAATAAAAGAAATCAAGTTCCATTTATTTTTTTCTTTATGAAATAAAACATTTCCAAGATTTAAAACACCTTGAATAGAAGCTTCTACATATTCCAACTTATAACTTGGATACCAATTTGATTTACTATCAACATATTCATTGAAAATGCCACCAAAATTATGTTCAGGAGTCAAAGCTTCATTCCATGGTTGTGGATCCAATCCATAAGTCAGCCCATAAAACAGATCAAACCTTACTGAAAAAACATAGTGCACTGCCTTTCTTAAATGAATTCCAAATCCATAACCTGCCAATGGATATAGCGGATCAACATCTCCATTAAGAAAAAAATAACCGCTGTGTATCCCTAATTCCCAAGCATCCTTGGGTTTTTCAGGATATTTATAAAAGCTTTTTCTTCTTCTTCTATTTCTTAAAGTATTGGAAACTATTTTATCTTTAACAATAGTATGGTTATATTCATTATGATTTTTTATATAATTCTGAATGAGGTAATCATAATTTGAATCAGCATTGTAGTTGTCTTGGCCATAGGCGAAATATGACATAAGAAATGCTAATATCGACATAAAAAATTTAAGTCTCATAGGGTAGTTTTTTAGTTTTCTTAGTTTAAACCTTTATTTATTGTGCAAATCTATAACGATTTTTTATATAATCCAAAAATATTAAGTTTTTTTTCAATATATAATACAATATTTATAAGATGCTTTATAGATATATAATAATTTAATGCGTAATTTATTATTTTTTATTGTAAAAAGAGTGTATTAAAAAAAATATATAATTCCTTTAAAATGTTTTTCAATATATCAATAAAGTCAAGCTAAAACATTGAATAATTTCATCAAATAGCTTCAGCAATATACTTTTTACACAATAAATATGATAAATTAATATATAATTATATTTTTGTAATTGTAATAAAATTTCAAATTAACTAAATATAAAATAATGAATAATTGGTTTAAAGATTCAGAAATATTTTTTGAAGCTTTTGAAAATAAATTTTCTCTTGGATATCAAATTCAAAAAGGAGCTGACAGCTATGTTCATACAGAAAACGGTATAGTCATTTTAGGTCTAAATGAAATCATCTCCGATTCTATCAGGAAAGAGCTATATAAAACATCTTTCCCATTCCAAAACATTGCATTAACTGATTTGGGAAATATCAAAAACACTAATCCTGAATTTATTATTCAGGCGTTGAAACAATTTGAATCTGAAAAAACCAATATATTAATTTTAGGATCCGACACCGAAACATTTGAATTACAATTGAAAACAATTGTGCAAAGAATTTCGAATATAGCTTTTGTAGAAAAATCAGGAGAATTATTTTTCAACAAAAATATACATGACCAATTACTTAATTCGCAGAATATCATAAAAGCGGGATTAATCGCATATCAAACTCATCTTTTGAATCCAGAAAAACTGAGCAATAAAAAATTCAGCAATTCTATAAGATTAGGTAAATATCGCAACGGCTATAAAGACATAGAACCTCTATTACGCAATATTGATACATTATTGTTTAATATGGATAGCATAAGGTATTCTGAAGTACCTGGAATAAAAAACACATCTCCAAGTGGCTTAACTTCCGAAGAAGCTTGTCAAATCATGAAATATACAGGGTTAAATACAGAATTTAATATCCTGAATTTTATCGGTTATGAACCAAAATATGATTTTCATAGTCAAGGTGCTATGATGATCAGTCAATTGATATGGTATTATATTGAGGGAATAGACCATCAGGTACAGGAAAACATAGCAGATAAAAATTCGATGATCTCAATAGTAGTAGATCTTAATGACTATAATCTTTCTTTGAATTTTCTTCAAAGTAAAAAGACAGGTAGATGGTGGGTTGAAATTCCTGATCCGGAGAATAGCACATCATATCACATAGCGTGTAGTGAAGATGATTACGACAAAGCTACAAAAAACGAATTATCCGGCAGGATTTTTAATGAGCTGAGTTTATAGACATGCTATTCAAATATCGATTCCGCTTTGATTCCTCTTGAGGCTTTTACAAGTATCATTGAATCTCTGATCTCAAGTTGTTCGACTATCTTCTTAGCGTCTTTAACATTTTCTACAAAAAACATTGATTTTTTATAATCACTATTGTTTTCCATGGCTTTAATAAACTCCTTTCCTATAAAAATACATTTTTTATAAAAACTCTTTTCCAGCAGATATTTCAATATTTTCAAATGTTCGGACAGGCTGACATTTCCCAATTCAAGCATATCGCCCAAAACAAGATATTTATCCTTTTCCGAATTTGTATTTTCAAATGTTTGCAAAGCCAGTTTCATTGAAGTGGGATTTGCATTATAGGCATCCATTATCAATTTATTGCTATTCCATTCAACGATCTGAGATCTGTTGTTTTCAGAAATATAATTTTCCAATCCTTTTTTTATATTTTCAACAGAAATATCAAAATAATCAGAAATCTTTATTGCATTAACAATATTCATAAAGTTATATTCACCATAAAGATTTGTTTTTACATTTATCACTTTATTACTCTTCAGGATTATATTTAAATCAAGAAACAGAAATGTTTTATTCAGACTTACTTTGTAAATATTTTTCCCCTTCATATCATCAAAAGAAAAAGTCATTAGATTTTTATAATCTTCCACAAAATCTTTCAATTCTATTATCTCATTGTTATAAAAAAACGCTCCTGGTCTTTCTTTTAGGTAATGATATAGCTCAAGTTTGGTTTTTATAATATTTTGCAAAGAGCCAAATCCTTCAATATGAGCAATTCCGATACTTGTTATCAGACCGTGCGTAGGTTTTGCCAAATTACATAAAAAATCGATTTCACCATGTCCGCTTGCCCCCATCTCCACTACAGCAAGTTGGTGATCAGATGTAAGTTTAAGCAATGTTAAAGGAACGCCTATATGATTATTAAGATTTCCGGCAGTACATAATACATTGTATTGAGAAGAAAGTATCTTACACAGCAATTCCTTAGTAGTGGTCTTACCATTTGTTCCTGTCAAACCAATAATAGGAATATCCAATCTGTCACGATGTAGCTCTGCTACATTCTGCAATGTCTTTAAAGTATTATCAACTACTATTACATTTGGGACGGTTGAGAATTTTTTATCAGAAGCAACAACCAGTACCGCACCTTTTTCAAGTGCAACTTTTACGAATTTATTTCCATCAAAATTATCACCTGCAAGAGCAAAAAAAACCTGTCCTTTTTCCAAAGTACGGGTATCTATGGAAACTCCTTCGGATTTGTTAATAAATTTTAATATTTCTAAATTTGTTGACATTGCTTTATATTTCCAATAAAAAAAAAACCGGAACAGCACAGGCTGGTCCGGGTTTTAATTATTTCATTTATCTGTTAATGATTAAATAGTTAATTCATTTATTTATATCTTCTACTTACTTTAGGTGTTTTACCAAAGTAATTACCGTCTTTATCACCATTTCCTGCTTGTGAACCAACTCTTGTCATAGCGCATCTGAATCCAACAGATCTACTAGCTTCGGTTTCATCCATAAATCTTCTTTGTCCAGGTGATAACCAATACAATCTGTCTTCCCATGAACCACCTTTTATCACTCTCGAATGATTATTTACCAATGAACTTTTACCATAGCCATAAGTAACAAATTCACTATCGTCATCACTATAATCTCTCAAATCTCCTTTACGGTAATTATTTCTGTTTTCAACTTCTTTATCTTCAATATATCTTCTTTTCAAATGACCTAAACTATCTTTTTCAACAAGATTTCCATTCTCATCCTTTAGTTTTTCATTAAATTTATTACCTCTATAAGGATTTAATTCTTGATTTTCAGCATCGCTTAATTCTGTAAATGTTGTTTTACGATAAACATCAGCAACCCACTCACTTACGTTACCTGCCATATTGTACAAGCCAAAATCATTGGGCATAAATGACCTTACAGGTGCAGGAATTGGAGCTTTATCATTTAAGCGACCGGCCATCCCCATATAATCTCCTCCTTGTCTTTTGAAGTTAGCTAAAAATTGTCCTTGCCTTTTATCATGTCTCTTGTGTCTCGCAGTATAGCCATTCCAAGGGAAAAATTTTCTATCGGTATAAATTTCATCTTTTGATGCAGCTTGATTACCTACCAAAGCTAAAGCAGCATATTCCCATTCCGCTTCTGTAGGAAGTCTATATTTAGGAAGTAAAATACCATCTTCAAATTTAACAGGTCTTTCTCCACCATTTGTCAAATCCGGAAGATTTTTTCTTACATTACCCTGATACTGCCCTGCAAAATATGATTCCGTATTAAAATTATCAGAATCTACTTGCTGAGGATTAGGATTTAAAATACCCCTTTCGATCAATATCATCTCATTAACTCTATCTGATCTCCAAGCTGAATATTCATTTGCCTGTACCCAATTTACTCCAACAACTGGATATTCATCAAATGAAGGATATCTAAAATATGTTTCTACATAAGGTTCGTTATATGCAAGTTCCTCTCTCCAGACAAGAGTATCGGGAAGTGCTTTTTTATATACTTCAGGATAAGATTTGTAAACTCTCTTTAACCAATGAAGATATTCTCTATAATCAGTATTTGTAACTTCGGTTTCATCCATATAAAAAGAAGAAACAGTCACTCTTCGTGGAATATTATTCCATTCATAAGTAACATCCTCATCTGTCAACCCCATTACAAAAGTACCACCTTCGATCAAAACAAGATTTGGTCCAGTAATCTGACCTTCATAATCTATTTTTTCAAAACCGCCCCATTCGGGATCATTGTATTTCCAACCTGTAGTACTGGAACGCTCTTCATTTTTGCATGATGACATTATCAAAGAGAAAAGAAGTAAACTTCCAAAAATTCTAATCAAAACTTTCATTTGTTAATTAAATTTAGTTTTTCTACATCATTAAAAATATGTATTAATGATGCCTTGAAATAGTTAAAACAATTAAATTCGCTGCAAAGTAAAAACAAATTATTTTAAATTTTATTGTTTTTACCATAAAATTTATTTAATAAATCTCGCTTGGTTTTCAAACGAGTTGCCAAAGTTACTTAAAAAATAAATTATTCTGCAAATAAAACGTAAATATTTTTTTCATTACTATTGACATTATAATACTTCAAATATATATATCAATTAATAATCATGATTTAATTTATTTTACAACAGATTTCAACTTTTTGAAATACCGTATTTTATATATATAAAATAAATTTATATTAAAATAATAACAATTTATAGTTAAAAGCTACCTATACATATTAAAACAATCACTGTATCTGTATGGTTTTTCAAATAATGTCGATTTATCAAAATTGATAGTAACTCCTATTTCATGACTTCCTCCTGAAGAAATACTTAATTTTGAAACAGTATAATCAAAACTGTATCCTATTTTGAACATTTCTTTGGATACTCCTACTGAAAACAATACAGCATCGGAATTTGAAAAATCATGTCTATATCCAATACCGGCAAAAATCAGACCCAAATCGATAAAATTATTAAAAACCAATTGATTTAATCCCGACTGTGACACATATAATATACTTGGAGCATAATATCTTTTCAAATATACATTATCATACGTGATATCGATTTCACCTCCTAATTGTACTGAAAACCTTACAGGCAATCCTTTATTTACATTATCCTGAGTCGAAAAATAAAAATTCTTTGGTGAATTTGCATGTTTTACAGCAACCCCGACATAAAACATCTCCGTATTATATAATAAACCGGCTGATAAATCTGCGTAATTAACAGTGAGGTTTTCCGGTCTGGTTTCTCTTGTCGGTAGTGTTGATCCATCCGGCAGGGTAAAACCCGATGCCGGATCAATCATATCGCCAAAAACCAATTTTTCCCAATCCAGATTATTATTTCCCCAGGCAATACTCAATCCCATTTTCAAATTGCTCCCTTCCGCAATCTTTAATTTATAAGAAAAAATACCTTCCATTCTAAATCTTTTATAGATTCCATTCCCGCTATTATCCATCATAAAATTCACTCCTGCACCAATGTTATATTTATTGTAAAATCTGTCTACAGAAAAGGAATAAGTATTGTAAGCAAAATTGATTGCAGGCCATTCCACTCTGGAATTCAAATGAATAACAGGTGCATAAGTATTTCCTGCAAAAGCCGGATTTATCTGCAAAGGTGCCTGATAATATTGTGTATAAACAGGGTCCTGACTATATAGACCGGATACAAGATAAAGAAAAGCAATTATGCCAAACACAATGCTTTTAGTTTCTTTTCTAATTTGATTTTTTAAAGTTTTCTTCACTTATTCGATACTATAAAAATTTTATTAACGTTTCTTTAACATATTTAGATTAAAAAAATTATAAATTTCATATACTTTGTTTTAAAAAAACTTGCCGTATAAGATAAACTTTACACTAAAACAATAAGCATTTGATTACTTTTTAATACTTACTTAAAATCTTATGAGTATGAAATTTATTTTCCTATTTACTATTTTGACCGGCTTTTTCACATTGAATGCCCAATTTAAAGCTAGTTCAGTATTGAGTGATGGAGAAATATACAAAATACAAACAAAGCAAACCGGCATTTACAAAATCACATATTCATATTTAAAAAACCTTGGGATTGATATAGACAATACGGATGTATCAAAAATAAAGTTATATGGAACAGGAGGAGGCAAATTGAAACAGCTCATTGACGATGAATATATTGATGACTTGATTGAAATCCCCATTTATATAAGTGGAGATGAGGACGGCAAATTGAATTCGGATGATTATATATTATTTTATGGTGAAGGACCTGACAAATGGTTTTTCAATAATTCGACCGGACTTTGGCAATATGAAAAAAATATTTATTCAAATTCCAATTATTACTTCATTAAAATATCCGGTAAAGACGGAAAAAGAATATTGGATAAATCTGTACAGGGTGTAGCTCAATACGTTTCCGGAGAAACAGATGTATACTCTGCCTATGAGGAAGACAAATTAAATCTTTTGGGCAATTATATCAAAACCGAAGGATCCGGTCAGGAGTGGTACGGTGAAAATATTTCTTTAGGCAAAGAAAAAGATTTCTCATCATATTTTAACGATTTTAAATACATAAAGGAAAAAGAAGTACATTTCAAAGTCATTTTCGCCGGCAGGGATCCCGGATCAAAACAATTTACCGCAAAGCTAAATAATAAAGTCTTTTACAAAACTGTTTCCAATGTAAACATCACCGACCCTGAATCTACTTATGCAAGAATAATCACTATTGACCAAGACATAATATCCTCCAATAACGATAAAATTTTTATAAAATTAAAATATGACGGTGAATCCGGTTGGATTGATAAGATCGAATTAAATGCCAGAGCGCAGATAAAATTTGATAATAAAAATATATTTTTAAGTGACTCAAAAGCTCCTGTTAATAGTATTGCCGGATTTAAGATTGATAATATTAATGCCAATGTTCTTGTTTGGGACATTAGTAATCCAGGTAATATCAGCAATTTTCCTCTTAAGATCAATGGTAACTACGGCACATTCACATACAACACTTCAGAATCAAATAAATTTATTTTATTCTCTCTCCAAAACAATTTTTTAAGCCTAGGCGAATGGGAAAAAGTTGAAAATCAAGATCTTCATAGCATTAGTAATGCTGATATGCTAATAGTATATCATAAAGATTTTGAAAGAGCAGCACAAAAATTAGCTGAATACCGCTCAGAACATAATAATTTTAATGTTTATGCTATTGAACTACAAAAGATATTTAATGAATTTTCCGGTGGTAAATACGACCCGACGGCAATACGTGATTTTGTACGAATGCTAAAATCCAAAAATAATAAATTTATGTATTTATTATTATTTGGTGATGGTTCTTTTGACGCCAGAGGGATAACCAGGTCTTCTGACAACTTTATTCCCGTGTACGAAACAAGGACTTCCTTAAGTCCTATTAATTCATTCCCTTCCGATGATTATTTCGGTCTGATATCATACGGTGAGGGCGAAAATTTATCCGGAAAACTTGATATTTCTATTGGAAGAATACCTGTCAGAACTTCTGATCAGGCTGATATGATAGTTGACAGAATAATAGATTATGAAACAAACAGGGATTATTACGGTTCATGGAAAAACAATATCACCCTATGTGCCGATGATGTAGATGAAGAATGGGATATCACTCACATCAAAGGTGCTGAATCAATAAATTTCAATTTAAAAAACAAATATCCTTCTTTCAACATAAATAAAATATATCTGGATGCATATATTCAGGAAAACAATACCGGAGGGCAAAGATACCCCGATGCCAATAAAGCTATTAATTCAAGTATTTTCAACGGTGAACTAATGTTTGTCTATGTAGGTCACGGTGGACCAAAAGGACTTGCGCAAGAAAGAGTTTTACAAAAAGATGATATAAACAGCTGGTATAACAAAACAAAATTACCTTTGTTGATCACAGCTACCTGTTCCTTCACGGGTTTTGACGATCCAAAAGTAAACACGATAGGAGAAGTTGCTTTTTTAAAGGAAAAAGGTGGTGTTATCGGATTATTCTCAACAGTCAGAGCTGTTTACTCCAGCAGCAATGATGCTTTGATGCGAGCTACTTTCAATGCTTTTTTCTCGCCTGAATCAAATCGTTTTCTACCGCTAGGTGATATCATCAGGATAGCAAAAAACAATACTTCCGGAATAGAAAATAAAAGGAAATTTTTGTTATTCGGAGATCCCGCTTTAAATCTTAGTTTTCCCCGTTACGGTATTAAAACAACAAAAATCAACAATAAAGTCATAACTAATGATTCTGTAATAATAGACACATTAAATGCTCTTGAACAAGTAAATATTGTAGGGATGATCGTTGACGAAAACAATTATCTTGTTAGTGATTTTAATGGTGAAATAGATGTAACATTATTTGATAAACCTACCAAGCTAAAGACTTTTGCAAATGATTTTGAAGGAAAAGAAGATTTGAGAAAAGAGTTTTATTTACAAAAAAATATATTGTTTAAAGGAACTGCCAGAGTTGAAAACGGTAAATTCAGTATAAGTTTTATTCTTCCCAAAGACATCAACTATAAATACGGACGAGGAAAAATCAGTTATTATGCAATTAGTGACAATCTGGCACAAGCGGCAGGATTCAACAATAACATTAGTATAGGAGGGACTGCAAACAATATCATTTCTGACAATGAAGGTCCTCAAATCCAACTTTATATGAATGATACGGATTTTGCTTATGGTGGTATTACAGACAGAAATCCTGTTTTACTTGGATTTTTGGAAGATAAAAGCGGTATAAATATCACAGGAATAGGTATAGGTCATGAACTTTCTGCTGAAATGGATAATAACACGGGTAATAAAATTGTCCTTAATGATTTTTATGAATCCGAAATGAACAATTTCAGAAAAGGTAGTTTTAGATATCCGTTATCTAAATTGGAAACGGGCAAACATTTAATCAAAGTTGAAGCATGGGATATTTTAAATAATAGAAGTGAAAAGATCATTGAATTTGTAGTGGTTGATGGTAATTCCGAAAAATTAAAACATGTTTTGAATTATCCAAATCCCTTTAGTTCTATGACAAACTTCAGATTTGAACATGATCTGCCTGATCAGGAGTTAAATATCGTTGTCAATATTTATTCGATGTCCGGTAAATTGATAAAAAGCATTTCAACCAGTGAAATAAGTACCGGATATCAGATTTCAGATATTTCATGGGATGGTACTGATGATTACGGCAATAGATTAGCAAATGGAATTTACATATATAAAATAAAAGTTTTTTCTCCTGAATACAATATTAGCAGAGAAAGTAAGTTTGAAAAACTAGTAATTTTAAGATAAATACATTTTTTTAGAATTAAATTTTAATATTAATAGAATGAAAAGTACAATTTTAACTGCAATAACTATTATTACTCTTGGTATTTTTACCAATATTTTTGCACAACCGATAAATTATGATCCGGGACGCCATTGCTATGTTGACCCATCAACAGATGAATGTTTGCCAAACACTATTTTATCCGCTCTTCCTTTTCTAAGGATCGTACCGGATGCAAGAGGTGCTGCCTTGGGAGATGCCGGAATCGCAATTTCTCCCGATCCTTCGGCAATGCATTATAATGCAGCCAAAATGGCGATGTCTGACAAAGAATTTGAATTATCAACAACATATACTCCATGGTTGAAAAATCTTGGATTAAATGATATTTACCTTGCATACTTATCGGGATACAATAAATTTGATAAACTTCAGGCAATAGGTTATAGTATAAGATTTTTCTCTTTGGGAGAAATCGAGTATAGAAATGAAGATTCTGATATTACCGGAACAGGAAGTCCATCGGAATTTGAATTAGCAGTAGCTTATGCAAGAAAATTAACAGATAAATTTTCGGGTGCACTTACAGGTAAATTTGTATATTCCAATTTAGCAGAAGGACAAAGAGTGGATGGAATAGCAATCAAAGCCGCGAAAGCATTTGCTGCCGACCTGTCATTATTTTACAAAACAAAAATGAACCTTGGTGATTATAAATCAAGATTAAATGTAGGAATGACAGTTTCCAACTTGGGAAATAAAATAACATATACCGAAAGTACAAATAAAGACTATCTTCCACAAAACCTTGGAATTGGAGGAGATTTGGAATTGGAATTTGATAAGTACAATACTATGTCTTTTATTATTGATTTTAATAAAATGTTGTTGCCAACTCCTATTATAGGGGACTCAATTGAGAGATTTGACGGTTCTCCTATTACTGCTGCTCTTGAATCATTTCATGATGCACCGGGAGGATTCACTGAAGAAATGCGTGAGATCAGCTATAGTATAGGTGTTGAGTACTGGTATGATAAACAATTTGCTATCAGAGCCGGATATTTTTATGAGCACCCATTGAAAGGAGACAGACAATATCTAACTCTTGGAATGGGATTAAATTATAATGTATATGGAATGAGTATTTCCTATCTTGTGCCTACTAACAACACAAGAAATCCTCTTGACGGAACATTGAGATTTACATTTGCTATGGACTTCACTAAGGAAAAATATAAAAAATAATTAATAACGTAAATCACTGTTTTTATTAATAAAAAAGGTCATCTGGAATATATCCGGACGACCTTTTTAATTAAGGATATTATAAAAATACCCTGAAATTTCGTATTTTCGCCGCAATTCAATAAAACAAATCATTCTATGCTTGACTTTAAGACTTTTTCAAAAATAACAACCGGTAAAAACAATCATGAAATACTTGAAGATCTATGGACTGCACTTGTAAGCCGGGAAGCAAGTATTGCAGGACGTAAAGAAGTTTTGTCCGGTAAAGCAAAATTCGGGATTCTCGGTGACGGTAAAGAGATAGCTCAAATAGCAATGTCAAAAGCTTTTGAAAAGGGAGATTTTCGTGCCGGATATTATCGTGACCAAACATTTATGATGCATAAGGGATTGATGACTATAAATGATTTTTTCGCTCAACTTTATGCAGACTCAAAAAGAGATCCTTTTTCCAAAGGAAGACAAATGAACAACCATTTTGCAACACCACTTATTGATAAAAAAGGAAACTGGATAAATCATACTGAAAATTATAATATTACTTCTGATATTTCTTCCACTGCAGGGCAGATGAGTAGAGCTGTAGGACTGGCATTGGCTTCAAAAAAATATCAGGATATAAAAGATATTGAGAATGCTAATAATTTTTCTAATAATGGTAAAGAGGTAACATTTTGCACTATCGGAGACGCAAGTACATCCGAAGGCGCATTTTGGGAAGGAATAAATGCTGCCGCAGTGATGGAAATACCATTGGCGGTAATAGTTTGGGATGACGGTTATGGAATATCTGTACCTAAAGATCTGCAGACAGTAAAGCGGAATATTTCAAAAGCCCTATCCGGATTTAAAAAAGACGATGAATTGAACGGCATTATTATTTATGAAACTAAAGCCGGGGATTATCCGCATTTGATAGAAACTTTCAAAAAGGCAATTTCAAAAACCAGAAATGAATTCACTCCCGTATTGATTCATGTTGATGAAGTGACACAGCCACTTGGACACTCTACTTCGGGGTCACATGAACGATACAAATCCAAAGAAAGACTGGAATGGGAGAAAAAAATGGATCCGATAGAATTATTTATAAAATGGATAATAAAAAACAAATATGCAGATATAAAGACAATCGATGAATTAAGAGCCAAATCGAAAGAATATGTAAATTTTAAAAGAAAAGAATCATGGAAAGATTTTACTTCGGACATTAAAATGGAATTGGATGAACTTAACAATATCTACAAATTGTTTTTAAAAGAATTTCCAGCTGACAAAAAAATATCCCAACTTCAAAAAGAACTGAAAGATACAATAAACCCATTGTTCAGCGATGCAGTAAGCAATGCACGAAAATTGAAATATCATCTGACAGGCAAAAAAACAAAGACATTGAATCTGTTAGATAAATTTATTTCAAAAAATTATAAACTTGCAAGTGAAAAGTACCATACAGACCTTTACAGCCACTCGGATAGATCCGCTTTGAAAATAAAAGAAATCAAAAAAATCTATTCAAAAGATGGAAAATTTGTTCCGGGCTATACGGTTTTAAACACTTTTTTTGATATAAAATTCAATGAAAATAAAAACCTGCTTGCATTTGGAGAAGATGTCGGTAAGATAGGTGATGTCAATCAGGGGTTTGCAAAACTGCAGGAAAAATATGGTAAGGAAAGAATATTTGATACCGGTATCAGAGAGTGGACAATAATGGGACAAGCTATCGGAATGGCAATGAGAGGATTGAGACCTATTGCTGAAATTCAATATCTGGATTACCTAATTTACGGACATTCTCCTTTGGCAGATGATCTTGCGACTTTGAGATATCGTTCGGGAGGACAACAAATGGCACCTGCCATTATCAGAACCAGAGGACATAGACTGGAAGGAATATGGCATGCAGGTTCACCTCTGGGAATGTTGATAAACTCTTTACGTGGAATGTATATTTGCGTTCCGAGAGACATGGTTCAAGCTGCCGGAATGTACAATACATTATTGCAATCCGATGATCCCGCATTGATCATTGAGTGCCTAAACGGATACAGATTAAGGGAAAACATGCCCCAAAACATAGGAGAATACACTATCCCATTGGGATTACCCGAGACATTGACAAAAGGAGATGACGTAACATTGGTCACTTATGGCTCAATGGTCAGAATATCCCAAAAAGCAGTTGATTTATTAAAAGAAAAAGGTATCAGCGTAGAATTGATAGATATCCAAACTCTGATACCATTCGATATAAATGCACATATTCTTCAATCTCTCAAAAGAACTAATAAACTTGTAGTTGCAGATGAAGATGTGCCAGGTGGTGCAAGTGCATATATGCTTCAAAAAATATTGGAAGAACAAGGAGGATTTGAATATTTGGATGAAAAACCCGTTACCATTACAGCTAAAGATCATAGACCGCCTTATGGTAGTGACGGTGATTATTTCACAAAACCGAATCCTGAAGATATAGTTGATAAAATATATAATATGATGCATAACTATTATCCGGCTAAATATCCGAAAACATAACAATAAATAAAAACGATTTCTTTTTTACAATTGATAAAAATAGAATCAATGAGATTTCTTCAACTGACAAAAAAATTTCCTTATCCTCCTTATGACGGGGAATCCTTATTGATATCAAATTTCAATAAAATACTAAAAAAAAATATAGAAATCCTGGATCTATTATCATTTAATACAATCAAACATTATTTTGATATTTCAAAATACCCAAAGGAAGACAATCCTTATAATAACATCAATGAAATTTTTCTTGACAACCGGATAAAACCCAAAGATGCTTTTATCAATCTTTTTTCATCGATACCGTATAATATCAGCAGATTTGTCAATAAAGAATTTGATTCTGAATTGATAGACATGCTAATAAAAAAAGATTATGATTATATTCTTATGGAAAGTGTTTTTTTGCTTCCTTATGTAAAAACCATTCGGCAAAATTCACGTGCGAAGATAATATTGCGGTCACATAATGTAGAATATGAAATATGGGAAAGAATAGCCAAAAGTTCAACAAATATTCCATTGAAATTATACACTTCATATCTAGCCAAAAAACTTAAAAAATATGAATTTTCACATATTAATGATATCGATATTCTGGTAACTTTGACAAAAAGAGACAAGAAAAAATATACGGAAAACGGATATAAAGGAAAATCAATGGTTGTCCCTGCCGGGATAATATCAGAAACAAAACCTCAAGAATTAAACCTTAAAGACAACTTGGAAATATCCTTTCTCGGTTCACTCGACTGGATGCCAAACATTACAGGATTAAATTGGTTTATCAAAAATGTATGGCAAAAAATCATTACTGGTCTTCCCGGAACAAAACTTCATATTGCCGGCAGAAATACTCCGGATACAATATACAAAGTGCAAAATAAAAATATAATTGTTCATGGTGAAGTACCTGATTCAAAAGAGTTTTTGAACACATATCCCATTATGATCGTTCCATTGCTTTCCGGAGGAGGAATGAGATTGAAAATATTGGAAGCATTGGCTCTCGGTAGAATAATAATTACCACTTCCATCGGAATTGAGGGCATTGACGCTAAAGACGGTAAAGATGTATTCATTGCAAATACTCAAAAAGAATTCATTGACAAGATTAAATTTTGCCATTCAAGACCTGATATATTAAAACAGATATCAGAAAATGCTATTGCCTTGTTTCAAGACAAATATAATTTGAATCAAATGGTAAATAATTTTTTAAAAAATATCAATGACTGAAATAATGAATTATGTCTGTTAATCCAACTCGGATTTATAAACTTTCTTCACAATGCTTTTTGACGGAGTTGTTATTTTTATAAAATATACTCCTGCCGGATATCCTTTCATATCGATACTTTCAACAGCTCTCCAATTTTTTAAAATATCTCCTTTGCTATTAATCAAAGTTAAAATTGAGTTTTCTCTTTCATTATTTTCTATCTGAATAACATCCTGCACAGGATTCGGATATATTTTTATATCATTATTGACTTTTTCATTAAAAACAAAAACGATTTTCGAATATTTAATCAATCCATCTGTATCAATAAACATCAACTTGTAATAATTATCTTTTGTCGGACTACGGTCATAATATACAAAATCAACATTATCATTTCTCAAACACTTCAGAGTGTAAAAATTCAATCCATCTAAACTTTTAAGAACATTTACATGATCCAAATCATTTATATTATCAAAACCCCAGATAAGCTTAATACTTTTATCATTAAATCCTGCATTAAAATAAATTAGATTCAGAGGTTGACTTGTACAAGCATATGTTGACATATCCGACATACCGCAAACTCCCGAACTATAATCCAGTACATCATTTCCCGCATCCAAATCATCACTGCTTAATGATCTCTTTTCTTGACCATTCGCTATAGAATAATGCATAACCTGAGAGGCATCGATAACATGGCCAAGTTGTTGCCCATGCCCAAGTTCGTGAACAGCAACAGATTCAAAGTCATATTCATTGTAAGCAGTAGATCCGTCAGCTTCATCAAAATTCCAAGGATGTCCGCCTCCGCCTCCGTTATCATTAAATACCATGTCTATTTCAGGAACAAACCACAAATCAACTACACCACCACTTCCACAACCTGAGTAGTAAACTTTTGTCCTTCCAAGAACACCAGCCGGCAATTCATCATCATTGTCAAATCTGACAATATTCACATCATCATCAGCTGCTTCGTCAGTATTTGAAGAACCACCATCTTCAAAATAAACACCGGTACCATCACTACATCTCCATGAATCCAACGCGCGCCCGAAAGCTCCCATAGCGTCTGCATCATTATAAAAATCCGTATAAAACTCAAATTCTATTCCTCCGCTATTATCCGCATCAACAAGATTCGGCCTATATTTTTCTCCGTTATAAGTTATGTTTGTCAAGTTGTAAGTAACCTGCAAATCTGTCGAACTAACATCTGAACTTCCCGAATCATCGGTAACTCTGATATCTCCGGTACCAGCACCACTTGGCACTTTTACTTTGATTTGAGTATTTGACCAAGAAACATATTCAGAACTAATAGGTCCCATATATCCTGACCCTCCATTATCTGAATTTCTAAATTCCACCTTACCATTTCCTTGTGAGGAACCAAAACCGGATCCGTAAATAGTAAGCTCGGATTGCGTACCCGCTGTAATCGTAGGAGGAGAAAAAGATGAGATACTTACAGTATTAGGACTTCTCAATCTCATCTTTTGTTCAATAATATAATTCAAATTATTTTCAAATTTCAATCCCATTGATATTAACTTACCATAAATATCTCTTTCAATATCCTGATATATGTTATAATCATCAAAAGCTGAAAGATCGTCCAAATTATATTTTATAAAAGACAATTTGGAATATTCCGGTTTAAACTTTTGAAAATTATTTTTTTCTTTTTCAAGTTTAATATTTATTTTATTCAAAATAAATAATCCTGCATCATTTCTATATAATTTCAAGGCAGGATATACTTCTATCTTTTCATTGTCAACAATACCTCCGGGCGTAATAATTTCTATAGTATCACTACTGATAATGCCTTTTACTTTATTCAAAATAAGAATCTCATTTATGGTATATATACTTTTAAAATCAGCATCCCATGTACTGTTTTTATCAATAACCACTCCCTCAATAACATAAAAGGAATTTTCTATTCTTATTTCCAATGATGTATTTACCATCATTCCCTGAGAAATCAAAACATAATTGGAAAACAGCACAATTACAGCTATAAAATAAAGTGTCATTCTATTTTTCATTATAATAATTTTAGAGTTATCTAATTATAAAAACAATAATTACACATTGATTGTTTTAAATATGATACAAATAATATAAGAAGCGCTGCATTTAGCATAATAAAAAAAACTTTAATTTGTTATAATTTATCAAATAATTTGTTCACTTTTGTATAAATATTAAAAATATCAATAATATGAAATGGAATTTACTTTTAATAATTGCTTTGATGAGTTTGTCCTGTTCATCACCAAAAGCAAAGGATAGCACGAAAACAAACGATGCAAAAACCGAAACCGCAGTTACAACAAACGATACCCAGGACACAAAAGCAGCATCAACTCAAAGCCAATCAGAAGATAGTTTGCCTGTACGAAAAGGTGAAGTAAATATAGAATTTCATATCAATGGATTAGATGCCGAAGGTAAGACAATTGATTTGGTAGGTATGTATATGGATAAAAAATATCGCGCCGATTCGGTAACCATTCAATCCGGAGGCAAATTTACCATTAAAAAAAATGAATTATTCCCTGATGGATTTTATTATATGGTATTGCCCGGTGACATTGTAGTAAAATTATTGTTGGATGAAGATCAAACTTTTAAACTTACTGCAAACGCCAGTGATATAGATCATACTGCAAAAGTTGACGGTTCTTTGACAATGAAGCTTTTCTATGATGATTTCAATTTCAAAAAAGATATTGATAAATCGTATATACCCATCGTAAGAAAAATGGGAAAAATATCCCCTAAAGCCCCTGATTTCAATTCTTCCTACAAGCAATTTCTAGCTATATCAAAAAAATATGAAGACAGAAATAAATGGCTTGAGAAAAACTATCCTGACAATTTCTTTACTAAATTTAAAATCGGAGGAAAAAATCCAATTTTAAAATATCCTGTAACCAAAGACGGTGAACTGGATGTAAAAAAACAAGTTGCAGATTACAGAGAGCATTTTTGGGATGGATTTGATTTTAGCGTTACGGGATTAATCAATACTCCCGCATTTCCCAATAAATTGAAAAGATATTTTAATGAATTGGTACCACAAAATCAAGATTCAATAATAAAATACACTGACTATCTTGTTGATTTAGCTAAAGAAAATGATGAATATTTTAAAGTAATAACAAATTGGATAGCTTTAAAATATGAGCCGGGAAAAACTAAATTAATGGATGGAGAAGCTGTATATTCTCATGTAATACTAAAGTATTTTACCCCGGATAAAGCCAAATGGCTCGATAATGCATCTTTAACAACTTTAAGAAAAAGAGCCGGAGAGATGACACAGAGCCTATTGGGTAAAAAAGCCGGAGATGTAACAGCCAGAGGATATGGAGGCAAAGTTTATACTTTGTATGATATCAAAAAACCTGTTGTTATAGTTTACATCTACAGTCCTGATTGTTCTCATTGCGAAGAAGAAACGCCTAAATTAAAACAGTTTTATAACAAATGGAAAAATAAAGGCGTGGAAATTTTCTCCATTGCGGCCAATACAAATGAAGCTGATTGGCATGGGTTTCATGATAGGTTCAATCTACCTTGGATAGATGTTTTTGATGCTTCCAATGCTAGTTGGTATCCAAAATATTTTGTGGATGTCACACCTGAATTATACGTATTGGACAAAAACAAAAAAATATTTGCCAAGAATCTCCATGTAAACCAATTGGAGACAATAATGAAAAGAATTAATAAATAGTTATTTATTCAATTAAATAATTACAAAAAAAATAATTGAACTTATCCAAAATAGTAAATAATTTATAGAAAATTTCTTTAATGCGTATTAATTTAAGGAATATCTATGTACATTAAATAAAAAATATTATTTTTGACTTTACAAACTTAAAATAAGTTAAAGAAATATTAGTTATTTATATATTACAAAATAACTTTATTTATGTTATTATTTCATAAACTCTATAGTATGAATAAGCTAAAATCAATAATTTTCATCTTCCTTTTGTTTTTCTTAATAAACAATGCTAATGCACAAAAAAGAAAATTCGTAAATGAATTTTTAAATATAGGGGTCGGAGCCAAATCACTGGCAATGTTCGGTGCTGTTTCAGCTCAAACAGATGACATTGGTTCAGGATATTGGAATCCTGCCGGTCTTTTAAAAATAGATGCTCCTTTTCAGGTTAGTGCTATGCATGCAGAATGGTTTGCCGGTATTGCTCAATACGATTACCTTGCTTTTGGAAAAAAACTTGGAAAAGACAGGAATTCTTTCGGAGGAGTATCATTTATCAGAATGGGAATTGATAATATACCAAATACACTCTCATTGATAGGACCTGACGGAAGTGTTAACTATGATAATATCACAAGTTTTTCTGCAGCGGATTATGCATTGATTATTTCTTATGCTAAAAAAGCATTCGGAGGAATAAGTATAGGGGGAAATACAAAAATTATTTATAGACAAATCGGAAAATTCGCATCTGCATGGGGATTTGGATTTGATTTTGGAGCTCAATGGAAATTCAATCATCTTTCCATCGGACTAATGGGACGAGACATTACTTCAACTTTTACTGCTTGGTCATTCAATTTTACAGATGAAGAAAAGGATGTTTTTCTTGAGACAGGCAACGATATTCCTTTAAGCAGTGTGGAATATGCACTTCCGAAAATCATTACAGGTATCGCCTATGAGGGTTCTTTTGGAGGAACACAAAAAGATTTTTCGTATTTAGTGGAATTTGATGCAAACTTAACAACAGACGGTAGAAAGCAATCAGTTTTCAATTCTGATTTTATCGAAATTGCCCCTGCATTCGGTTTCGAGCTAGGTTATAAACAAAAAGTATTTTTAAGAGGAGGTTTTGGAAATCTCCAACGGGTAGTAAACCCTGCAAACGCATCTCAAAGATCATTTGAAATACAACCCAATATTGGTATCGGACTTAAATTAAACAGGTTACATATCGATTATGCGTTATCAAATGTAGGAAATCTTTCCAGTATATTATACTCACATATTTTCTCTTTAACATTGGATTTAACACACAATAAATAAAAACCACAGTATTGTTTTCTTAAGATGATC
>Ga0256913_10000401_pt1 | contig 22297 bp, 22 predicted proteins | sample Axial_MatmetaG_FD_185970 | JGI IMG/M metagenome (GOLD analysis project Ga0256913, IMG submission 185970) | Deep-sea worm associated microbial mat communities from Axial Seamount, Juan de Fuca Ridge, Pacific Ocean - Axial_Mat | ecosystem: Environmental > Aquatic > Marine > Oceanic > Microbial... | reverse complement strand
GTATAGGCAATATAACGGCTCTTTTTGTTAAAGTCGATGTTTTCGGCCGTATCGGGAAGCTGTGCAAAATTGTTTAGCCGGTGATTTTCCAGATTAAAATCGTACCAGCGGTTACCGGTATTAAAACAGACTTCCCCGTCATTAAAAAACGATACCGAAGGCAGCCTTTTCAACGAATCGAAACCATTGGCTGACATCGCAGCATTCAGGTCATCCGGAGTGAGTAATAATGTTTCGCTTCCTCCGCGTGCCGATACTTTATAAAGGTCGTTATCTTTAGCATATACATAGTCATTGCTTCCGGGCATCCATTTTAATTGCGCCACCCGTACCGGATAAAGTTTCGGGTTCATCCATACGGCATCTTCAACGGTTAACATTTTATCCTGTGCCGAAACAGTATAACCGGAAACAAACAGAAGGGTAACCAAAAACAAACTGATAAATTTTTTCATAACAATAATTGTTTTCCTGTGTTTACATTGTGAGCCGGTAAAATTACTTAAAAAATGAGTATGGATAAATTTAAGTGAAAGAGTATGCGGAGTACGTAGTGCCGGATGTTAAACCGGTTTAACCCCCTAATCCAAAACCCTTAAATCAAAACCAACCGGATAAAACCTGCAGGTTACCGTGGTGTGAGAATCGAGATAGCAAACCTTTACCCGTTTTCCCAGTAATCCGAATGCCGATTTACATCTTCCGGTTTTTGTTTTTTGCTGTTTTACCTTTCCGCTTTCGGCATTGTTATATCCCAACACAAACAGCTCTTTGGCAACACCGATTACCCTTTTTTCGGTTTTAAAAGCGGGACTGAAATAATGAATGGTGTAACTGAAATCTGTCTTTCCAACCTCCACGTCAAAAAACTTCAATCCCAGTTTGCTTACAAAAACAAACCGGTTGCTGCTGTCGGTTTCCGATTGAATCAATATCCCCGACATGCTTTTTCCCTGCACGAGCATATCGGCATCATATTTCATTATAACATGTTGGGCAAAAGCCGGCAACAAAAAAAAGAGCAACAATCCCGTTAATTGATATTTAAGGCTCAAAAACATGGCCCGGTAAAGGTTGGTTAATATTCTGGTTATTAAATTCAATTACGGTATCATCGCCCGAAGCTTCATTCATCTTTATTTTCTCCATCAAATAACCCGATTTGGTAAAATAGAGGTCGATGGAGAGGATGTACGCTTTCATGGCCCGGTTTACCGTTTCAAAATTCACCACAAAGTAGTTGTTTTCCTCTTTTAAAGTGGCATGGTAGTCGGGGTCGTCAAACATTTTGCCGTTGACCATGTTCATAATTACCTGTTTAATTTGCCCGAACATGGCATTGGAAGCGGCATCAAAACGGCTCTCTTTTTTATCGTCAATTACGGTAATGTTATCACCGTTTATAATAATAGAGTAGAAAAAGGGGGTTTGGTATTCCCAACGCATTTTATCGGGCCGGCTGAACCAAAATTTCCCGCCGGAGATAAGCTGTTCATCAATAAACGAGATGTTTTTGGTTTGCACGAAACCGGCTTCTATGGAATTTATTTTTTGAGCCTGTGATTTTATTTGTTGCAAAATGTCGCTGTTTTGACTCCATGCAAACAAAGAGATTAACATTAGGCAGAAAAACAAAAATTTACGCATAAGCCTTTTTATTGATAAGTTGCTCCAAAGATACAATTTGAAAACCGTTTTGCTTAAGCCACCCGATATATTGGGGAAGCATTTTGAGGGTTACTTCGGGATAATCGTGCAGTAAAACAATGTCGCCGGAGCGGGTTTTTTGTTTGAGCCGCTTTAATAGTTTATCGGGATTTTTGTACCGTGTATCGAACGAGCGCACCGACCATCCCACAACCGTTAAACCCGATTCGTTAACGGCTTTTGCAATTTCGGGATTGGTAACTCCGAACGGAGGTCTGAAAAAAAGCGGTTTCTTTCCCGTAATCTTCTCAATCATTTCAGATGTTTTCAGCAAATCATTTCCAACCGACTTACTGTTTTGAAAAGTAAATTTTACATTGTGCGAAAAAGAGTGGTTTCCCAACAGATGATTTTCATCAAATGCTTTTCTGACTATTTTACGATACATCGTAATATTTTCTCCTTTCAGAAAAAAGGCAGCCGGAACGTTTTCCTGTTTTAAAATTTTCAACAATGTTTCCGTTTGAACCGACGGACCGTCGTCGAACGTAAGGGCTACCTGCTTAACACGGCGGCTTCCGTGACGGATGGCTTCGAGATAAAAATTCCACCTTAAAAACAGAGAGCCTGCCGCCACTGTTAACAGCCAGGCCGCAACAAGGCCAACAATATACCCAACCGAAATATGCTGCCAGAAATATAAAAACAGAAACACAAACAGCAAAAACAGCCAGTTGTACGTTATCAAATGAAATTTTGATTTATCCATCGGTTAACAATATCAGGCTGTGGTTTACATTTCGGAACTGATTGTATATTAATACCGTCTTCGGATTTTTTACCGAACCTTTTTTCAGTATAACTTCGGGAATTTGTTCGCCGGATATTATTTTAGCAGCGAGGGTTAAAGCAAAAGCGGAAGCGGTATCGTAATCGCCGGTAAGGTGTTTAAACCAGCCGACGGCGGTTTTTTCAAACAGGCTGTTTTCCAAATTAAGGTAGATGGTATCAAATTCCGGATCGCCGTTATAGCCTGCCAATACCAAGTCAATATCGTTTGCCGAAAGATTGTTTCTTTGCAAGAATGACCGGATTTGTTCTTCTATTTCGTTTATGCCCTCCGGCCTGAAGAAGGTTTTTACATCCCTGACAGCTGCATAGCTTTTTTCGTTCCTTTCGGATGAAAGCATAAAAAACATGGCTCCTTCACCCGCAAGTGCTCCCGGTTGTTTATCGTTCAGTAATTCCAAACCATTAACCGTTTCTTTTTTGTAGTGGTTAATGTGGGTTTTAATTTGCCAGCTCTCTTGGGTTATTTCGTCAACACCTCCTAAAAGAATATTGTTTTTATCATCCGCAAGCATCAGGATGCTGTCGATAAGGGCGCTTTCAAAAGAAAAAGTACGATGTACATAGGTAAAATTTTCGTTTTGGTTTCGCAACATCAGGGCAATGCGGGCACCCACCGTGTTGTGGGTAGATTGCATAAAGGCCGTGGGGTTACCGAACGTTTCGTTATTGTCGATCATACCGTTCAGGAATTTCTCGGTATCCTTTTGGCAACCCATTCCGGTTCCTGTTAAAATGGCATCGGGTTGTTCAATGCCGGCATCGTTCATGGCATCGAAAGCGGCATACACGCCCATGCGCACAATTTTACTCATGCGTCGCAACGATTTGGCATCCACATATTTTTTATAGTCGGGTTTTTGTATTTGCAAAAAAGGTTCTTCATAGGCTAAAATCCCGGGCAACAACACTCCCCGCTCAACAGTTCCCTGAGGGGTAACCGCACCCAAACCGTTTATGTATGCTTTGTTCATTTTATGATTTCGTAAAATATATTACGCAAAGAACGGAAAAAAATTGGTAGGGATGAAACGGGAAGAGGCCGGAGTTGATTCCGGTAGTTTTATGATAATGTTCTGCCCGATATGAGCATTTTGCTTCTGACAAAAGCAAAAAAAGTGATAAAATGCTTTTATAAATAGCAAAATAAGTTTATTTTTGCTTATTAAAATAGCAAAATATGCAAAATTTAATAATTAAATCAGCAAAAAAGATAGCTTCGGTACCGGATGATTTTCATCGCTATTTGTTTGAAAAGATAAATTTTAAGAATCGTCTTATTGCAATTTTAGGGGCAAGGGGAACGGGTAAAACCACCATGCTTTTGCAGGCGGCAAAAAAATTCGGAGAAAAAGAAAGTCTTTATGTGGCATTGGACGATCTGTTTTTTACCAACAATAATTTATACACTCTTGCTGACGAATTTAACAAAACAGGGGGAGAGCTTTTGTTACTTGACGAAGTTCATAAATATCCTGAATGGTCAAGAGAAATCAAGTTGATTTACGATGATTTTCCTGAACTTCAGGTAATATTCACCTCTTCTTCTGTTTTAGATATTTACAAAGGAGAATCGGACCTGAGTCGCAGAGCAGTTAATTATCACCTTAAAGAATTATCTTTTCGTGAATATTTACTTTTTTTTGAACAGTTTGATTTACCAACTTATACAACAGAAGAAATCATAAGCAATCATACGGAAATTGCCAACAGCTTATTGAAAAAGATTAAACCGTTAAAACACTTAAAAAATTATTATCAAACCGGCGTTTATCCTTATTACACGGGGAACAAAGAGGATTACTATCAGGCGTTACGAAATACCGTAAACCTGATACTGGAAATCGACATACAAAGTGTAAGGGGTATCGAATATGCCAATATCGCCAAATTTAAACGGTTGCTTTATGTGTTGGCCGGTAATGTACCCTTTATTCCCAACATTAGTAAATTGGCTGAAAAAATCAATGTCAACAGAAATCTTTTAATAGAGGCTTTACGACTGTTAGAGAGAGCAGAACTGATACAAACATGCATTAAAACATCAAAAAGCATAAGCTATCTGAACAAGCCGGATAAAATTTGGTTACATAATACCAACCTCAATTTTGCCATTGCCGGGGAAAAAATCAATACCGGAACTTTAAGAGAAACATTTTTTCTGCAACATGTTTCGGTAATGCACCGGGTAACTTTACCCGATAAAGGCGATTTTTTGTTAGACGAAAAATATACTTTTGAAGTGGGTGGCAAAAACAAACAACAACACCAGATTTCAGGGTTAAAAAATGCTTTTATAGTAAGAGACAATATAGAACTTGGAGCAAAAAATATTATTCCTCTGTGGTTGTTCGGATTGATATATTAGCTGCCGCCATCCAGAAAAACAAACCTCAATAATTTACCCTTAAATCTCAAATTCTTTAACCCAAAAATCGTGTTTGTTGCAAAAACTGGTGGCGTATAAAGTGCCTTTATAACCTTCGGGAAGAGTATAAGTTGAAACCGGTTCGTCGGTGGGGTAAAATGTTTTTGCACCGATAACCTTTCCGTTTTCATCAACCAGCGTATGCCTCACAATGTAATGGGTTTCGCTCATGCCGTGGTCGGTGGTGAGGGTTATCCGGTCGCCATTAATTTTAATCTTCGGCAGATGACTTTCGGCTTTGTTTTTCCACATACCCTGATTTTCCTGCGTGTAAATAAGTCCCGAAAAATCAACCATAAAAGGCGGTTTATCATCCCGGGCCATCAGAGGTACCGCAACAGTTGCACCCAGTGTTGCCGCAATTCCTGTTTTTAAAAAGTCTCTTCTGTTTTTCATAAGGCATAATGTATGGTTTCAGGACACTAAAGTACAATCTTTTAATTAAACCGGTTTTTGTATTGATACGGGTTTTGTTATAAAACCTGAAAATAATTTAACGGCAAAAAGGTTTTTGCGGTTGTTTGATAATTCTTTTTAATTTTGCCGCATAAATGATGTTTAACCAATCTCGTTGTTTTGGAAACAATTGACCCCGATCCTTTACCCGGTTTACTTTCAATATTTATTAACTCCTTTTACAAAGGATTTACTGTAGAGGCGGGAATTTCCATTTTGGCACTTATTGTTCTGATTACAGGCTCGGCCATGGTTTCGGGCTCGGAAACCGCCTTTTTTTCGATGACACCGGGCGACCTCGACAAACTTCGCAACCGCAACAGCAAAACGGACATGCTGATTTTAAAACTCAGGGATATTCCTAAAAAGCTGCTGGCAACCATTCTGATATCAAATAACTTCATCAATGTGGCCATAGTTATTTTATCAACCTATATAACATCACAACTTTTTTATTTGAATCAAAGCCCTGTTATAACCTTTGTTATTCAGGTAGTGGTGGTTACATCAATCATTTTAATATTCGGAGAAATCGTACCCAAAATACTGGCCAACAAACAGCCCGTTAAAGTGGCCGCCATGATGGCTTCCACCTTAAAGTTTTTGGTTGTTTTGTTCAATCCGTTAAGTAGTATTTTGGTTAACTCAACTTCGGTAATCGACAAAAAACTGGGCAAAAAGGGACACAACATCTCCATGAGCGACCTTTCGGAAGCCATCGACATTGCCGTTGCCGATGAAAACGACGATGAAGAAAAATCCATTTTAAAAGGAATTGCCACTTTCGGCGAAAAGGAGGCTTCCGAAATTATGCGTTCGCGGGTTAATGTTACCGCCATCGACCTCGACCTCTCTTTTGAAGAGGTTATTAAAGTGGTGCTTGAGTCGGGGTTTTCGCGAATACCGGTTTATAAAGAAAATTTCGACCACGTACAGGGGTTGCTATATATTAAAGACCTGTTGCCCCATTTGAATAAAAAATCGGCGGTAAAATGGCAAAAGCTCATTCGTCCTGCATTTTTTGTTCCCGAAAACAAAAAAATAAACGACCTGTTACAGGAGTTCAGAGAGAAAAAAATTCATCTTGCCATTGTGGTTGATGAATATGGCGGCACTTCGGGTATTATTACCCTTGAAGATATTATTGAAGAGATTGTGGGAGAAATTCATGATGAGTACGATAAAGAGGATGCCCCTTTTCATTACGAAAAAATATCGGAAAACGTTTATCTGTTTGATGCCAAAACCCCGCTGAACGATTTGTGTAAAATGCTGGAAATCGAGAGCGATATTTTTGATGAGGTAAAAGGCGAATCGGATTCGCTGGGCGGCCTGCTTTTGGAAATTGAAGGGAAAATTCCAATAAAAGGAAGCATTATTACGTTTGACAGGTTTAGCTTTGAGGTGGTGGATGCCGACGAGCGAAAACTCAACAAAATTAAAGTAGTTATTCAGGAAAAATGAAACAGATAACAGGGTTGCTGCTGCTTTTATTTGCCGCCGTTTGGTTTTCGTCATGCGATGAAAACTATACCCCCAAACCAAGAGGTTATTTTAGAATTGACCTGCCCGAAAAATCGTATGTAAAACTCGATTCGGTTTTCCCGTACAGGTTCGAGTATCCGGCTTATGCAACCATTACCGGCGACCCCTTTGCACCCAATGAAAAAAACTGGATCAATGTAAATTTTCCTGATTTCAAAGCGGTGCTGCACATCAGTTACGAACCGGTAAATAATAACCTTGCCAACTTTCTTGACGATGCCCACACACTGGTTTCAAAACATATCCCGAAAGCCGAGGCCATTTACGACAGCCTGATTTATCATCCCGAAAAACATGTTTACGGACTTGCTTTTAAAATTGAAGGTATGGGAACGGCATCGCCCTTTCAGTTTTATGTTACCGACAGCGTAAAACACTATTTAAGGGGAGCGCTCTATTTTAACCTCCATCCCAATAACGATTCGCTGGCACCGGTTATTAATTTTCTTGAAAAAGACATCAACCATATGATATCCACGTTACAGTGGAAAAAGGAAGATCGTTAACCGACAGCTTTCAACAAACTTCAGTAAAGCGTTGTTATTAACCTGCGCATCCGTTTTTAAACTTCGTCAAACCGCTTACCAGGCAAAATTATTTTTCGATTCTTATTCTGGCATCCACAGCAACAACACTGTTTTCGGTTCCAAGCAACGGATTCAAATCCATTTCATAAATTTCGGGTGCAACCTGCACCAAAGCCGAAAGGCGTGTAATAATATCGGCAAACATTTCCTCGTTTACTCCCTGCTGCCCGCGAACGCCTTCAATAATTTTATAACTCGCAAGCTGTTTCATTTCGCGAAGCACTTCATCTTTTGACACGGGAGCAAGAACGGTTTTTACATCTTTTAAAACCTCAATAAAGATACCGCCCAGGCCAAAAAGAATCATGTGTCCGAAAGCATCCTCTTTTTTTACACCGGCAAAAAGTTCGGTGCCCGACAGCATGGGTTGAAAAAGGATTCCCGTAGCATCTTTAATATTCATCATCCGTTCCATTTCGCTGATAACCTCATCGGTTGAAGTTACGTTGAGCTTAACCCCTCCCACATCCGATTTATGAACCGGTCCAACCACTTTCATCACCAGCGGAAAACCTGTTTTACGGGCTGCAGCCATAGCTTCATCGGTGGTTTGGGCAACTACCTCAACGGCACGGTTAATTCCTGCGGCATCCAAAAGTTTTTGAATGTTGCCGGGCGACAGATAGCCGTTGTCAGCCTGATCAATAACATTACGGATGGCTTTTGTATTAACCCCGTGGGTTTCAATAATTTCATTTGCCGGTCCGGGGGTTAAATAGGTACGGCACAAGGCTTTTCCCAGCATTACCTCGTCAGGAAAGAAAACCCGGCCTTTTGAAATAAAATCTCTAACCTCATTTTCGGCCGTAAGTATCGAAGGTAAAACAGGATAGATAGGTTTTTTCGAATGTTTTATTTTTTCGTTAAGCAGATCATAAACGTCGTAAACTTCAAACAGGCCCGGGGTTCCGAAAATAACCACCATGGCATCAATGTGATGAAACCTGTCGTTTACATAATCAATTATTTTACCAAGCTGTTGGGCTGTACCGGTGGCCAAAAAGTCGATGGGGTTGGCAACCGACGAACCGGGGAACAGTTCTTCCTTAAGCGCATCGGCATCAGGCCCCTCAATGGCCGGCACCGAAAGACCGCCCTGTTCAAGGGCATCGGTAAGCATAACAGCCGGCCCTCCCGCATGGGTAATAACGGCAATGTTTTTACCTTTTAATTGAGGATACATAAATACCGATGCAACGCTTATCAAATCTTCGCGGCCGTAACACCTTACAATACCCGCTTTTTTAAAGAGGGCTTCAACGGCCACATCGGAACTTGCCAGTGCACCTGTATGCGACGAAGCGGCACGGCTTCCGGCATCGCTGGCACCGGCTTTAACGGCGGCTATCCGGCACCCTTTTCTGATAAGCGACGAGGCATGTTTAAGCAACAAATCGGGTTTATCAATTTTTTCCAAATAGAGCAGCTTAACTTTCGGGTCTTTCTCCGGGTCGAAATTTTCATCCATGTGTTGAATAATCTCTTCCACCCCCATCTGTGCCGAATTACCAACCGAATAAACATTGGCAAAAGTAAGACCCTTGGGAATTCCGGCTTCCATAATAAAACATGCGGTGGCACCCGAGCCCGATACAAAATCGCAGCCCTGCGGATCGAGTTTGGGTATGGGCTGTGTAAAAATGCTGTGATGATGCGGCGTTAAAATGCCCACACAATTGGGCCCTATCAACGATCCGTTTACCTTATTTACCGCCTCCACAATACGGTCTTCAAGCAACTTACCTTCGTGGCTCTCCTCGCTGAAACCGGCCGACAAAACAATAACCGCTTTGGTATTTTTATGTTGTGTAAGGTATTCAACCGTATCGGGAGTGTATTTGGCCGCAATGGCAATAATGGCCAAATCAACATCGGGAAGCTCTTTTAAATCGCGGTAGCTTTTAATACCCTGCACCTCATCTTCTTTTGGATTTAAAACATATAGTTTTCCCTTAAATCCGCCGTCAATCAGGTTTTTTAAAACTTTACCTCCCGGCTTGTGTATATCTTTTGAACCGCCAACAACAACAATGCTTTGCGGGTTTATTAACTCATTTGTTATCATAATAAATAGTGTTTAATAAGCAATGACAAAAGTAGGTTTTTTGAACTACACCCGATGTATAAATAAGGGTTTTATTGTACATTGTTTAACAAAAATTGCCCCTGCTATGCACCAACGAGAGATAACTTATCGGGAATATTTTTTGAGATAAGATATGTTCCGAACCATGTAAAAAATTCGCCATTTACAATTTGAACGGTTTTGCCGGGATATAACCGCTGCAACTCCTCTTTATCCTCTTTTTTAAAATGAAAGGGTTCCGTTGCCAGCAATATGGTTTCGGCTTTTTGCAACACTCCGGAGCCAACCTCCGGATATCTTCCCGAAACAATGTTGTTATATCCCGTTGCCTGTAACATTGAACCGATGTAAGTTTTGTTACCGGCAGCCATAAAGGGCTTTTTCCAGATAAGATACACGGTTTTACCGTTTCCTCCCGTTTGATTTAAACTTTGAATGCGGTTTTTAAGTTGTCCGGTAACTTGCAAAACCCTCTGCTTAATTTGAAACAGTTCTCCAATGGTTTGCAACATACGGTACGAGTCGTTTATGTTGTTAACATCAAAAACAACCACGGGAAAACGGTCTGCAAGTTTTAAAATCTGCTCTCTGTTGTTTTCTTCTTTCACGGCAAAAACAACATCCGGATTGAGGCCGGTAATTTTATCAATGTCAATATTTTTAGGTCCGCCGGCCTTTGGCAACAACTTTATCGACGTTTCGGGATATTTGCAAAACCTTGTAATTGCCGTAATCCGAGCTCCCAACCCCAAATCGAAGAGTGTTAAAGTTAACGAAGGTACCAGCGAAACGACTCTTTCGGGTATTTTTTCAAACGGTATTATCCGGCCCAAATCATCTGTTATTTTCATTTTTAACGATGTTATGAAATGAATTTTATAAAAATTACCGTTAATGCAATGCGTTAAGTTTTAAAATTGCTTCTTCCACCACCTCTTTATGATCGAATGCAAGCGGAGGCAAATTTTGCAGCTCAAACCAACGGGCATCGGCAGCATCGTCGCCTGCTTTGGCCGCTGTTATTTTATTAAGAAGACCCCAAAACACCACCGACACGGTTCTACCGCGCGGGTCGCGATTAACCGAGCTGAATGCTTTAAGTTGTTTTAATTCAACGCCGGCAATTCCTGTTTCTTCAAACAATTCACGTGCTACAGCCTCTTCCAGGGTTTCGTCCATATCAACAAATCCGCCCGGAAGTGCCCATTTGTTTTGATAGGGCGGAAATTTTCGTTGAATAAGCAACAATTCCGTTTTGTTATTTACCGTTCTGAAAACCGCCGCATCCACGGTTAACGAAGGCCGCGGATATTTATAAGTATATGGCATATCATTTTTATTTAAAAATCGGTTAATGGTAAAACAGGTTACAAATTAAAAGCCTTTTTAAAGAAATTGTCGATTATTTCCCAAAATCCTTTTTCAAGATGACAGTCGGAATGTCGCCGGTTTTTAATTATAACCGGTTTTGCCTTTTGCGGACCGGCCGCGTTTATAAGTTTATAAGCCTGCTCCGGCGGTACCACTTCGTCTTTATCTCCATGAATGATTAAAAAACGGGCACGGGCACGGGCAATGTTGTTTACAGGGGCAATCTCCGAAAACCGTTTACCTGTTTTCCATTGGATAACCTTAAACAACATCCACACAAACGGGAAGTAAGGAATATGCCGCCGTGTCATCTCCCTGCGCATTATTTCAACGGGATCGGCAAAAGCACCAACCGTAACTACGGCTTTTATTCTGTTATCGTGAGCAGCGGCATAAACCGAAGCCGCTCCTCCAATGGAGAGGCCAATAACACCTATACCGTTTGTAATGTTTTCATGTTTTTGCAAATAATCAACCGAAGCCAAAATATCTTCGGCAAATTTCAGCATGGAAGAATGGTCGTCGGCATCGCTATGGCCATGATTTCGCGAATCGAAAACCAAAAGACCATATCCTTTAGGATGAAGATTTTTAATGTAAGGTAACATTTTACCGACATTTCGACCCCACCCGTGTACCAGTATCAATACCGGTTTGTCGGGACTACCCTTTATTTGCCACCCATAGAGCTTTTTATTATTTTTTGCGGGGATGAACACCTCTTTGTAAGCAATATTAAACCCTCCGGGTGTTGCATCGTGAACCCTTACGGGATTTCGAAAAGCACGAAGGAGGAGATAGATAATCCCCCAAAAAAGTACAATAACGGTTAATAATAAAATGTATATCATAAGCTAAAGGATATGAACAAAAAAATATTTACGATTAATCTGTTAAAAAACATCTGATATCTCATATAACGGAAAAAGAGCGGTTTTACCGGTCAGTATATGAAGCGTACCGTTTTTTTTGAAATTGTATCTTTTCAGGCTGTATAAGCGTTTCATTTGAAAACGCAACTTTCAGGTTTATAATTTGCTGCGGTATGTTTTATATACATTTTTAGGTGCCGGCTGTTTATAATTTTACAAATTCTCTAAAATTATCTCTGTCTATAACTTTACTTTCAGCATTATACGCATTAATAAATGTTTTGGGCAATTTTACTTTTTTCTTATTATTCCATTTAAATTCATACCCATATATTTTTCCACTATTTTCCTCTACAAAATCCACTTCTTGTTGTTGTTTGGTTCGCCAAAAATATATGCGTGCAAGGCTCTGTTTATATTCAATTTGTTTTATTCTTTCCGAAATCAAAAAGTTCTCCCATAATGCACCTTTGTCTGTTCGTAATTCAAGAGGGTTAAAGTTCCCTATTATCATATTCCGAATTCCGGTATCATAAAAGTAGATTTTTTTATTTGTTTTTATTTCATTACGAAGATTACGACTAAAACTACTTAATTTAAATATGATATATCCTTTTTGTAAAAACATTCACCATAAGTTATGTTTTTGTGTGAATATTATCACCGAAAGTTATGTCTCGGCGGAGATGGCTATTGTATTAACTCGCACCCGGCTTCAATTTACAGATACTATTTGCTTAATACAGAAAATCGTTGTAAGGATACCTTACGGCGTGTACTTTTTTTATGTGCTCGTAAAGCAGGTTTTTAAACCGGTCGTAATTGTTTTTTGTTTTGGCCGAAATAAATATACACGGATGATTCTCTTTGGCCATCCAGGTGTTTTTCAGCTCTTCGAGCGTTATGTTTTCGCGTGAAGAAGGAGTCAGGTCATCCTCCTCTTTTTCAACCCACCGGTAAGCATCAATTTTGTTAAACACCATAATCACCGCTTTATCACCGGCACCGATTTCGGAAAGCGTGTGATTAACCGTTTTTATCTGGTCTTCAAATTCGGGATGCGAAATATCAACCACATGCACCAAAATGTCCGATTCGCGAACCTCATCCAATGTTGATTTAAAAGACTCAACCAGTCCGTGCGGCAACTTACGAATGAACCCAACCGTGTCGGAAAGCAAAAACGGAAGGTTTTCAATCACCACTTTCCTTACGGTGGTATCGAGGGTGGCAAACAGTTTATTTTCTGCAAAAATCTCCGATTTTGAAAGCAGATTCATAATGGTTGATTTGCCAACGTTGGTATAACCCACCAACGCAACCCGCACCATTTTTCCCCTGTTTTTTCGTTGAGTGGCTTTTTGTTTATCTATTTGCTCCAGCTTTTTTTTAAGCAGTGCGATTTTATCTCTGATGATACGGCGGTCGGTTTCAATTTCGGTTTCACCGGGCCCGCGAAGTCCGATACCTCCGCGTTGCCGTTCAAGGTGGGTCCACATACCGGTTAACCGGGGCAACAAATACTGATATTGAGCAAGTTCTACCTGTACTTTAGCGTGTGCTGTTTGTGCCCTTTTGGCAAAAATATCAAGTATCAGGTTGGTACGGTCGAGCACTTTGGCTTCAATGGCTTTTTCAAGATTCCGGATTTGCGAAGGGGTAAGTTCATCGTCAAAAACAACCATATCGATTTCGGCGGCCTTAACGTACCTGACAATTTCATCCAGCTTACCGGTTCCTACATATGTTTTCGGGTTCGGGAAGTCGAGATTCTGGACAAACCGGGCCTCAACCACTCCGCCGGCAGTATCCACCAAAAATTCAAGTTCATCAAGGTACTCGGTAACCTTATCTTTACCATCTTTTCCCATAGAGATACCAACCAAAACCGTTTTTTCGGGTTCGGTTTTAATGGAAGAGGCTTTTTTTTCAATCATGGGAAAAGGATAAAAACAATTGATATTTATTCATTACAAAATAGCAACAACGCTTAAGGCAGGTTTTTGAGCTCACTAATAATACTTTCTGAACCCGATGATTGACCTTACATCGTTTACCGTTTTACGGGCACTTTCGCCGGCTTTTTCGGCTCCCGTTTTCATCACTTTATCGATATAATCCTGATTGGCCGAAATCTCCGCTACCTTTTCGCGGAAAGGAGCCGTAAAGGCAATAATATCTTCGGCAAGCTGTTTTTTAAGGTCGCCGTAACGGATGGTCATGTTGTTGTATTGATCTTCGAAATGTGCTACCACATCGGGTGTTGAAACCGCTTTCAGTATGGTAAAGAGATTTTCGATGGGTTCGGGTTTGGTTTGGTTCATCTGTGTGGGGCCGCTGTCGGTTACAGCACGCATCACTTTTTTACGGATTGATTTCGGGTCTTCGGCTAAAAATACGGCGTTGCCTTCACCTTCCGATTTACCCATTTTTCCGGAACCGTCAAGTCCGGGTATTTTAATCAGTTCATCTCCAAAATTAAAGGCTCTGGGGATGGGAAAATAATCGGTTTTGTACATGCGGTTAAACCTGCGGGCAAAAGTACGGGTCATTTCAAGGTGCTGTTCCTGGTCTTTACCCACCGGCACAAACGACGAGCGGTGAATTAAAATATCGGCAGCCATTAAGGTGGGATAGGTAAGCAGGCCTGCATTAACATTATCGGGCTGTTTGCGTGCTTTTTCTTTAAAGGTGGTTACCCTTTCCAGCTCACCGAGATAGGCATTCATGTTTAAAAACAGATAAAGCTCGGCTGTTTCGGGCAGGTCGCTTTGCAGGTAGATGGTTGCTTTTTCGGGGTCAAGTCCTGCGGCCAGATACTCAACCAGCACCTGACGCACATTACCCTGTAAGTCGCCCGGTTTGGGGTGTGTGGTTAAGGAGTGGTAATCGGCAATAAAAAAGAAACACTCATTGGTTTCCTGCATTTTTAAAAAATTTTTAACCGCACCAAAATAGTTACCAAGGTGCAGGTTACCCGTGGGGCGTATTCCGCTCAGTACAATATCTTTTTTTTCCATGGCGGCAAAAATAGTTATTTCTTTTGATTTAAACGGAGGGGGTAACCGGCAATCCCGTTATCGAACCGGGAATAAAAATTAAAACTGGTCTTCCTCATCAAAGTCGTTATCCGAAGAGCTGTTGGCATTGGCTTTTTCGCAGTCAAACTCAATGGAGATATCTTTTAGCGGAGGGCTGAAAGTATCGCTACGTTTAATCCCCAGCGAGGGGTCGTTATAAACCTTTTTCATGTAAATGGCCCAAATGGGCAACGCCATGTTGGCACCCTGCCCAAGTCTGATGCTTCTAAAGTGAACCGACCTGTCTTCGGCACCTACCCAAACCCCTGTTGTAAGTTTAGGTGTGATGCCCATAAACCAGCCGTCCGACTGATTTTGGGTTGTTCCGGTTTTACCGGCTATTTCGTTGTTGTATCCATAACGATAACGCAACCTGATACCTGTTCCGCTTTCCACAACACCTTCCATCAATTTAAGCATCTTATAAGCGGTTACCTCGTCCATTGCTTCCGTTTTTTCAGGAACAAACTCTTCGATAACATTTCCGTTTTTATCTTCAATTTTGGTAACAAACACCGGTTTAATATAAACTCCCCTGTCGGCAAAGGTATTCATGGCCCCCACCATTTCGTAGAGTGACAGGTCGGGGGTTCCGAGAGCAATGGAGGGTACGGCCGGTATTTTAGAGGTAACGCCCATTTTTCGGGCCATCTGTATAACCGATTGTGGCGAAAACCGGCTGATAAGGTATGCCGATATCCAGTTGTTTGAGTTGGCCAATGCCCATTTTAAGGTTACCTCCTCACCCACGCGTTTGGTATCGGAGTTTCGGGGAGTCCAAAAAGTACCGTCACCCAGCTCCACGCTGTACGAGATATTCGGGATTCTGGTACAGGGGGTAAACTCTCCTTCCTGCATGGCCAATGAATAAAGGAACGGTTTAAAGGTAGAGCCTACCTGACGTTTTCCCTGTGTAACGTGGTCGAACTGGAAAAAGCTGTAATCGATTCCACCCACATATGCCCTTACAAATCCTGTTTTTGTTTCCATCGACATCAGGCCTGCATGAAGGAAAAACTTATTGTACCGTATTGAGTCGTAAGGGGTCATCACCGTATCAATGGGGCCGTTCCATGAAAAGAGCACCATTTTGGCAGGCTTTTTAAATGACCTCAGTATGGAATCCATCGAAACGCCTGCTTTTTTAAGTTTACGGTAACGCTCGCTTCGTCTTATGGACCTAAGCATCAATTTTTTAACCTGTTCGGCAACATCAACATCCTCTCCTTTAAAAACAAAAGGGGCATAGGTATAGCCTTCCCAGTGTTTATAAAATGCCGGTTGCAGATAACCGCCAATATGCTCGCGAACAGCCTCTTCGGCATATCGTTGCATACGCGAATCGATGGTTGTATAAATTTTTAACCCGTCTTTATAGAGGTTATAAGGGGTACCATCGGGTTTATAATGGTTGGCACACCATTTTTTCATCTGCCCTCTTAAATATTCACGAAAGTAGGTAGCCAGTCCCTGTTTATGATTTAAGTTATGATATTTTGAGATTCCCAGCGGCAGTTGTTTTACCGAGTCGGCTGTTTGCGATGAGATAAATCCGTATCGTTCCATTTGCGACAATACAAGATTACGTCTTTTCAATGCGTTATCGGGATGCAGAACGGGGCTGTAACGGGTTGGGGCATTAACCACACCGGCCATTAAAGCGGCTTCCTGAAGATTTAACGAATCGGGTGTTTTTCCAAAAAAGGTGCGCGATGCCTGTTTAATTCCGTATGCGTTATGCCCGAAAAATACCGTGTTAAGATACATGGCAATAATCTCTTCTTTTGAATAGTATTTTTCAAGTTTGGCTGCGGTTACCCACTCCTGAAATTTACGTAATATCAGTTGGGGTTTGGTAAGCCGTCCTCTTGGGAAAAGGTTTTTTGCAAGTTGCTGTGTAAGTGTACTTCCTCCACCTTTGCTTTTTCCGGTAATCAGGCCGTAAAAAACCCTGCCTAAAGCTTTTTCGTCAATGCCCGAATGCTCGTTAAATCTGACATCTTCAATGGCCATTAAAGCGTTGATAAGATTGGGAGAGATGTGCCGGTAGGTGATGTTTGATCGATTTTCGATAAAAAAGGTACCAAGTATAACTCCGTCGGAAGAATAGATTTCGGTGGCAAGATTGCTTTTGGGGTTTTCCAGCTCTTCAAAAGAGGGCATTTCTCCAAACCAGCCGCTCGCCACCCCGTAAAAAAACAGGATAACCAGTGCAATAAAAGCAAAAAATAACATCCAGAATTTTACCAGATAATTAAAAATCTTTTTTTTGGGTTTAATCACTTTTTTTTCTTCACTCATAAGCCTTTAAACTACTGTGCTTCGGAAATTCTGATGCCGATGTTTACAATTCCTTTTAACGTGTCGCGGCGCATGGCCTGTTGAAAATAAAAATCATATTTTCCTTTTAGCGGAAATTTTAAATTTTTTCGCAATAAAATATTGTCTTCTTTAATACCGCCCCAGCCCTTTCCCAGCCATTTCCCGGTTTCGTCGGCTAATATACATTCAATCGTATCGCGGGTTACATTATTATTTGGAAACTGAGTGGATAGAAAAAGATACAGGTTACTAAAACGGTAATCTGTTTTATGCCGGAGTATTAAATAGTAATCGTAAAGTTTTGTTGTGTCTTCAACATTAACTTCAAAATGTACGGCATTATTTTTAAACCATTTTCCGTTTTCCACGGTAAACTGTTTGTCGTAAATCGACCTTTGTCCGCACGAGCTCAACATCAACAATGCGGCAACAACAAACAACAGTTTTTTTACTATCTTCATGGTAAATGCTTAATGGGTCTTTTGTTATTAATGATAAACAGTTTAAAATATTGTGTTTGCTACGATTAATTATTTTAATGAAGTCCTTAAAATTGAGTTCGATAAACACCCTGTAAAAACCACTAAATATAGTTTGAGAGTTGATCAAAATCCTGATTTTCAACATTGGTTGCCTGATCTTTTTCAACGGCAAACGATTCGATATCTTTCGGGAACCTGTTTCTTTTGTTCAAATCAATAATCTTTTTTACCTGATCAATATGGATGGCGAACATATTGTTGGGGTCGTTTTTATAAGCATACCACATCACCCGTTTAAAGATATCGCTTTTTTTGTAAAAGGCTTCACCCTTTTTTGAGCGCAGGCTAATCCGGTTGTCGGGAAATTCTTTTAATGCAGATGAATAATCGTCCACTTCGTAGTTAAGACAGCATTTAAGTTTGCCGCACTGTCCTGCCAGTTTTTGAGGATTTAACGAAAGCTGCTGAACGCGTGCCGAGCTTGTTGAAACACTTTTAAAGTTTGTTATCCACGACGAACAGCAAAGTTCACGTCCGCACGAACCGATGCCTCCCAGCTTGGCCCCCTCCTGCCTTACACCTATCTGACGCATTTCAATACGAATATGAAAACTTTCGGCAAGCTTTTTAATCAACTCTCTAAAATCAACCCGCTCGCTGGCAGTGTAATAAAAAACAGCTTTGGTTTTGTCGCCCTGATACTCCACATCGTTTATTTTCATATCAAGACCCAGGTTCATGGCAATTTCACGACTTCTGAAAATGGTTTTGTTTTCCAGGGAAATGGCTTTAAACCAGTTTTCAATATCTATTGAACGGGCATAGCGGTAAACCTGTTTAAAATCCGTTTTTTCAACATCCGCCTTTTTGCGTTTCATTTGTAACAGAACAGCTTCTCCCGTCAATGACACAATACCGATATCGTGTCCCGAAACGGCTTCAACGGCAACAATATCGCCCTCGCTCAATAACAAATCGGGCGAATGTTTAAAAAACTCTTTATGATCGTTTTTAAACCGTACCTCCACAAAATGTTGTTCTTCTTCCTGTAAAGGATTGCTGTATTCGTTAAGCCAGTTGAAGGAGCTGAGTTTACAACACCGCAACTGATTAATCGGTTTCTTATTGTCGATACCGGCAGCAACACAGCATCCGCGTGAAGAGGTATCGTATGTTGCAACAGGTATATTATATATGTTTTCTTCCATTATTTTCGTGATGATTCCAACCGACAAAGGTAGCAAAATTATACCTTGCTTTTAAAGGTTAAAAAGCAACCTAAAGCAATACCTCAAAAAGCAAAAAAAGAAGTCAGGTGCTTATCCGGCAAAAAACAGGCAAACACCCTGCTATTGCCCCGAAATGGCTTTTTTCCCCCGGTTAAGCAAAATGGCAAGGGTGAGGCTCAAATCGCCGAAAAGTATGGCGGGATGTGCATTTCGCTCAATATGGTAAATGGCTTGATTCAGCTCTTTATAAAAATCGTCCCGGTTGGCCTGATTGATGAATTTGGCAAAGTTGTTCAAAAAAACCTTTTCGTCTTTACCGCCGGTAACCAGTTGCCCGTTGTTACTGTTTATCTGAAGACTTTGATGTACCACGTTTAAACCGTATTGCAAAAAGCTTTTTTGCCTTTCGCGCCCCATACCAGCCAGGTTTTGAACAAACGAAAAAATAGCCGGATAGTCGAATTTGTAACACAACAACAGCCATTCCCTGAATTTTTCAAAATTGGCATGATCGTCATCGGGCTGGGTTAACAGTTGTTTTGCCCTGCTTAAATTACCTCCCGCGTTGGCAACAACAGCTTCAATATCCCATTGGTTTAGCTGCCCGTTATCAGCTTCACGCATCAAAAACTCACGAATATCATCATCGGTTAATTTGGGAACCTTTACCAGCTGGGCTCTTGAGCGCACCGTTGGCAACAGCAATTCATACCGTTCGGCTATCAAAAAAATAAGGGTGTCATCAGGAGGTTCCTCAAAAGTTTTAAGCAGTTTGTTTGACGGTGCAGCATCCATTTTATCGGCTTTCCAGATAATGGCAATTTTATAATCTGCTTCGTAAGGTTTAAAACCCAGCACTTTAATCAGGTTATTGGCATCGCGGGCATAAATATTGCCCTGTTTGTTACCGATGTTTAAAAATGAGTACCAGTCGTTTTGAACCGCATAACCGTTAACCTGTTGCAGATATTCAATCCACTGTTTACTATAAAGTTCGGAGGACGGATCTTCTTTAAAGCCCTCCGGTTTGTTGGAAGGAAAAATAAAGTACAAATCGGGATGCGAAAACTTTTCAAATTTTTTACACGAAGGACATTCACCGCAACTGTCGTCGTCCTGTTTGTTGGTACAATTAACATACTGGCCAAAGGCAATGGCCAAAGGCAAAGCACCCGAACCTTCAGGCCCGAGAAACAGCTGTGTATGGGCAACCCGGCCCTCTTTGTATGCCCTGAGAAGCTTCGATTTGGCTTCCTCCTGACCAATAATATCTTTAAAACGCATGGAAGGCCAAAATTAGAAAAAAGAGCAGGATAAAAAAATGAAATTGTGTTTTGTGAAACAATTTTTTCATCTTTGCACCCCGAAAATATTTAACAATCTAAATACATTATTTAAATGGAAAATCACGACGAAAAACATTGTCTTGTTTGCAAAAGAGACGAACAGACAGTACCCTTGGTAAGAGTTGATTACAAAGGCAACCAGTATTGGATTTGCCCGCAACATATTCCGGTGTTAATTCACGACCCGCAACAGTTGGAAGGTTTGCTTCCGGATGCCGAAAATCTGGAAGCAGGCTGATAAAAAAAGAAACTGAAAAAAGCTATAAATTCTGTTAATTACTATTGATAAAGAGAAGCCAAATGCTAACTTTGCCGGCTAAACGGTTAAAGGAATGAAAAGAGGAATCATCATTTTAAGTGTTATACTTTTCAGCATATTTTCATACGGACAAAATAGTTTGTCGGGACGGATTACGGATAAAACGGACAACACACCACTGGTTGGGGCCAATGTTTATTTTCCGGAACTTTCAAAGGGGGTGGTTTCCGATAAAGAGGGAAAATTTTTAATTGAAAAACTTCCCAAAGGCGAACAACTGCTTACCGTTTCGTTTATCGGTTACAAAACCGAAATACGAAAAATTGTAATTACCGCCGGCCGTCAAACCCTTGATGTTGCACTAAGTCCGTTGGTGGTTCAGGGAGAAGAGGTTGTGATTTCGGGTAATTTTGCCGGTTCGCAACATGTAAATACCGTAAAAATAAGCACCCTCAAAAGCAGGACGTTACAAAATGTTGCCACGCCGTCGTTTATAAAAGCCATTACGGCTGTTCCCGGCGTTGACATGATATCGAAAGGGCCGGGTATCGGAACCCCGGTTATCAGGGGGCTTTCAACCAGCAATATATTGTTTTTAAACAATGGGATTCCCATGGAAAACTTTCAGTTTTCGGTTGATCATCCCTATATGGTTAACGAGTCGGGTGTTGGAAAAGTGGAGGTGTTAAAAGGGCCTGCTTCGTTGTTATACGGTTCGGGGGCTGTTGGAGGCATTATCAATATCATACCCAAAGCACCGCTTCCCGAAGGAGAAATAAAAGGCGAGGCATCATTTAATTATTATTCAAATACTCAGGGGTTAAAAGGAAATATCGGTTTACGGGGAACCAATAAAAATATTATTTGGGGGATAACGGGCAATATTAATTCAAACAAAGATTATGTTGACGGCAACGGTAAACAGGTGGTTAATTCCAGATTTAACACAAGCGGCATTAAGGCCGATGCCGGACTTATCAATAAACACGGGTCGTTTAGAATTTTTACGGAGTTTAGTAATAACAAGCTGGGTTTAACGGTACCGCCGTCAATACAGAAGGTAAACAACAACGACAGGAAAAATCAAATCTGGTATCAGGATCTTTCCGATTTTCTGATCCATTCTCAAAATAAAATATGGACGGGAAAGTTTAAAACCTATGTTGATGCGGCATGGCAACAAAACCACCGGTTGTTGCAAACCGACCCCGATAACCCCTTTTATACGGCGGTGGATATGTTGCTTAACTCGGTACATTACAGTGCGAAAACCACTTTTCCGGTAAAGGGAGGCTTTAAGGTTTCCTCGGGGTTTCAGGGAATGTGGCAGAACAATAAAAACGGAGATGCTCCCAACCATGTGCTTCCCGATGCCACCATTAATGAGTTGTCGGCTTTTGTGCTGGGGCAGTTTCAAACCGAAAAATTAAACATCGAAACCGGCATACGTTATACCTACTACAATGTTGCGGTTCCCGAACAACCCAAAAGCGGAGCGGAGTTTCCTTTAATGGGGCCGCTAAACCGAACCTACAACAACGTAAGTTTTTCGCTTGGAGCCACATGGCATCTTTCCCGCAAGCTGTTGCTGCGGGCCAATCTGGCATCGGCATTCCGCAGCCCGAACCTTGCCGAACTTACGCAAAACGGTATTCACGGCACCCGTTATGAGGTTGGAAATCCCGATTTGGAAACGCAACGCAATACCGAAGCCGACTTGGGCCTTCATCTGCACACC
>Ga0256913_10000400_pt1 | contig 22315 bp, 18 predicted proteins | sample Axial_MatmetaG_FD_185970 | JGI IMG/M metagenome (GOLD analysis project Ga0256913, IMG submission 185970) | Deep-sea worm associated microbial mat communities from Axial Seamount, Juan de Fuca Ridge, Pacific Ocean - Axial_Mat | ecosystem: Environmental > Aquatic > Marine > Oceanic > Microbial... | reverse complement strand
TTTAAAACCAACCATAACTTCTATTAAACCACTAAAACCCATCATAGTCATCGATTTTACTGCATAAGCAACAACTTTATCACCTTTTTTTGCAGGATAAATCTCTAATGTATCTAAACCATCATATGCAGGTAATTTGTACATATCCTTAAATGGATCGTTATCGTAATCAACAGCAGTTGGTAAAGCTTTCTTTGTTTTTAAATCTTTTGGAGCAATAACTTGTTCTATTGCTTGAAGTTTCTTATTAAGTGCAGCTTTAGCAATTGGGTCTTTAGTAAGATTAAAAACCGAAGCTAATGAATATGCCGCAACTAAAGAAACAATCGTTAAAACGATTACCATATTGATAAACGTAGATTCTAATTTTTTAGCCATTTTTCTTTACCTCCCCAAATCGTTTAGGTTTAACATAAGTGTTAATTATAGGTACAAATGCATTCATTATTAGAATTGCAAATGATACTCCTTCGGGATACGAGCCGAAAACTCTTATCAAAATTGTAAGAACTCCTATTCCTACGCCAAAAATAATTCCTCCTAGCTTTGTCATTGGCGAAGTTACCATATCGGTAGCCATAAAGAATGCTCCAAGTAATGCTCCACCTGTTAGAATATGAAATAAAGGACCTACATATTCGTTTGGATTTGCCAAATGTAGAATTCCTGCAAAAATTGCCATAGAACCTAACATTGCAACAGGAATATGCCACGAAATTATTTTTCTCCATATTAAGAAAAGTCCACCAAGTATTAAAGCAATTGCCGAAACTTCTCCAAGCGAACCACCTATGCTACCCATAAATAAATCCATTGTTGTAGGAACATTTTCAAATGTTTTTAAAACTACATCTCCTACCATTACTTTACCTTGTAAAATATCAGGCACTGTAATAACATGACGAAGTGTATCGCCTGCTGCTGTAATTTTTTCGGCTACTGTTCCCACATTTTCGCCAATCACGCCAAGTGGCGTAGCTCCTGTAACTGCATCTAAAGGTGTGTCACCAATCATTTTAACCAACTGACCATCTACATTTTTTTCTACAACAGGGGCAAACCAATTTACAAATCTACTGCCTGCCGTTGGCCAAGTAGTCATGTTTACAGGAAATGATATCAATAAGAAAACACGTCCTACAAGTGCCGGATTAAAAGGATTTTGTCCTAATCCGCCAAAAGACATTTTTCCTACTCCAATTGCTACCAACACACCAATTATCAGTATCCATAAAGGAAGATTACTTGGTACGTTAAATGCTAAAAGCATTCCTGTTATTACTGCTGAACCGTCCATTATTGTTGGTTTTCCGCCAATCAAATATTTTTGAATTATGTATTCGAAAAATACTGCCGAAATAACTGCTGTTAGTGTTACACTTACGGCTCCTATTCCGAAAAACCAGAATGAAACCAGCATTGCAGGAATCATTGCCAATATTACACCATACATTTCTTTTTTCACAGAGTTGCCTCCATGAACATGCGGTGATAATGATACTTTTAATAAATTTCCCATTTCTTTTTAGTATTTAGATATTAGTAAAAAGTACTAAGACTATTTTATAAACTTTACTTCTATCTTTTTTTATTTTCTTTTTTACAATAAGCAAAAAGTCTAATTACTTATTACTAGTTACTACTTTTGATTTCTTTGTCTTACAATTTTAATTACTTCTGATTTACCCAAACGAATATAATCTAAAAGAGGTCTTGTAGATGGGCAAGTATAACTACACGAGCCACACTCTATGCAATCTAATGCTCTTTCGTTTTCAACACGTTCGTAATCTTGTTTTTCGGTTACAGTCATAAGTAAATATGGCTCTAACCCCATTGGGCAAACTGTTACACATTTCGCACATCTGATACAAGGATTTATTTCCTCGCGAACAGATTCTTCTTCTTTAAAGATAAGAACTCCGGAGCTTCCTTTTGTGATAGGTACATCTGTTTTGTTTAGTGCTTTTCCCATCATAGGTCCACCGCTTACAACTTTACCCGTATCGCTTGGCAAACCTCCGGCAGCTTCTATAAGCTCATTGGTTGCTGTTCCAATTCTTACCATAAAGTTAGATGCTTTTGATACGCTTTTACCTGTAACAGTAACAACTCTTTCTATAAGAGGTTTATTTTTTTGCACTGCTTCGTAAACTGCAAATGCTGTTCCTACGTTTTGTACAACGGCTCCAACATCAATAGGTAATCCACCCGATGGAACTTCGCGATTTATTACAGCTTTTATAAGTTGTTTTTCGCCTCCTTGCGGATATTGAACTTTTAGTGCAACAACTTCAATGCCTTGATATTGCGAAGCAATTTTTGTCATATATTCAATTGCATCGGGTTTGTTATTTTCAATACCGATTATTGCCTTTTTAACATCAATTGCTTTCATTAGAATTGCAACACCAATCATAATTTCTTCGCCTTTTTCCATCATAATCTGATGGTCGGCAGTAAGATACGGCTCACATTCTACAGCGTTTATTATAAGATGTTCGGCAGTTTTACCCGGTGGTAACGAAAGTTTTACGTGGGTAGGAAAAGTTGCACCGCCAAGACCAACAATACCCATTTCGCTAACTTTCTTAACAATTTCTTCTTTGCTTAAGCTGATTTCTTTTTTTAAATCATCGGAACGGTCGATTGTATCTAACCACTCGTCGCCTTCAACATCAATTATAACAGCAGGACGTTTATATCCGGAGCTGTCGAAAATTGTATCAATTTTTTTAACCTTCCCCGAAACCGATGAGTGAATGTTTGCAGAAACAAATCCGCCTGCTTTGGCAATTAATTGTCCTACTTTCACTTCATCTCCTCTGTTTACTATTATTTCGGTGGGTGCACCAATGTGCTGCCCTGCCGGAATAGCAACGCTTTTCGGAAGCGGTAATGTTTCTATTTTCTTTCCTTCAGAAAATTTATTTTCCGGAGGATGAACTCCTCCCATTGGAAACGTTTTTAACATACCTTTTTAGTTTATAAAGTTAAAAGTTAAAGTTCTTTAGATTTATTTTCGTCTGAACTTTTATCTTCACTGTTATTCTCTTTTTTATCTTCAACTACAGGTTTTTCTTCCTGTTTTGGTTTTTCTATTTCTTTTGTTTCTGTTTTTGGTGCTTCTTTTGCTGGTTTTTCTGCTTTTTCGGCACTTGGTTTAGAAACTTCTTCTTTTTTTATTTCCGGTTTAGCAGCAACAGGTTTTGCTTCTGTTTTTGCTTTTTCTTCGGTATTCTTTTTTGCTTTTCGCAAAGGCAAATTAATTTCGTGAATTGCTCCTGTTGGACAAACAGGTACACATGCTCTACAAATTACACATTTTGTGTAATCTATATATGCTTTGTTGTCTGCCATTGTAATTGCATCGTATTTACATTCTTTGAAACACTTGCTACAACCAATACAAGCAACATCGCAAGCTTTTTTGGCAGGTGCTCCTTTGTCTTTGTTCATACAAGCAACATAAATTCTACGGCTTTTCTTTCCTTTGTTTCGTAGTTGAAATAAGTCTTTCGGACAAGCTGCAACACAGGCACCGCAAGCAGTACATTTGTCTTCAATAACAACAGGCAAACCTGTTTCTTCGTCCATATACATTGCATCGAAACCGCAGGCATCAACACATTCGCCAAGCCCAAGACAACCGTAAGTACAATCGGTATCGCCACCATAAGTGTTTGCTGCAATTGTACAGTTTGCTGCAGAATTGAACTCACTTGTGCGTTTTCGGTTTGCCGATGAACCGTTACACAGTAATACTGCTACTTGTGGTTCTTTTGCTTCTACTGTCATGCCTAAAACTTCGGCTACGGCACTCATTGTTTCGTTTCCTCCAACAGGACAAAAAAGTGTGCCTAAATCGTCGGTTTTAACGCATGCTTCGGCAAAGTTTCTACATCCGGGATAACCGCAACCTCCACAGTTTGCACTTGGTAATGCTTCTTCTACATCATCAATACGCGGGTCTTCTATAACTTTGAATTTTTGTGCTACAAAGAATAAAATTATTGCTGCTACAGCTCCAATTCCGCCTAATGTTATTAGTGTGTATAAAACAACTTCGTTCATAGTTTATTATTTATTTATAAAAAACGAAAACTCTTTTTTAATTACATTTTGTAAAAGGTATAAACCAAAATAATACGGCACTAATGTTGATAATGCTACTAAACCGGCTACAAGCTGGTTATCGGTTGTTTTGGTCATTACAATAAGTGTGGTAAATAAGATTAAAAATGGTAAAACATAGCCAATAAACAATGCTTTAAATCCTGCCGATTCTCTTAAAGAAACGTCTACCATTTCACCAATTTTAAGTACACCGCCGTAATTATCTACCTCGATAATCTTTTCTTTAATGTCGGAGGCACTGCAGGATTTGTTTAGTTGACAGGATATGCAATTGGCTTTAGATATAATGCTTACCTTTACTTTCCCGTCTGCACTTACTTCTTGTACAATTCCGCTATGCGATACTTCTTGTTTTAACACTTTTACAAAAGTTTTTTTTTGATAAAAAACAAAAGTATAATTGTTATTAAAAATATAGAATAATTTAAGTCATTAAATACCTAATTTATTATGATTTTAAATAAGAGATGTTTTTGTCTTTATTATTTATCTTTTTATAAACCGAACAGGCTTTTTAAAATCATTAATTATAATAAAGTAAATTCCTTGTTTTAATTCTGAAATATCTAATTCTAATCTTTCAGAATTACAATTTACAATATTTAAAAAAACTATATAAAAGTAAATATTTATAAATCCGAACCTTAATATAAATAATAATTTACTATTTATAAACACCATGTTATTAGCTTGTTAAAAGATTTACTTGTGTGTATTTATTAGTTGATACTAGTACTGTAACAACTATCTAATTTTTTTAATCATCTATAGACTATAAATTTTAAATTTTTATTCGTATGAAAAAAACTTTCTACACATTTAAGTATGCGTTTCTGTTTATAATACTGACTTTTTACAGTTTTACAACAAAAGCAGTAACAACAGCAGACGCAGGAAACGACACTACAGTTTGTACAAACTATGTAGTTTTAAATGCCAATGCTCCGGCAAGTGGCGAAACAGGAACATGGTCTGCCGGCTTTGGTAGCCCTGTAACATTTAGTGATATTCATGACCCACACGCAACAGCTTCAAATTTAGTAGGTGGTGGGGCTGTAAACACATTAACATGGACATTAGATGATGGCTCTGCATGGGGAGGAACATCAAGCGATAATGTTGATATTACAAGCAACTATGTTGAACCCGATGCAGGTACCGATGATGATGTTTGTGGTGATACATACACATTAAACGGAAACGACCCAAGTCCGAATACAGGAACTTGGACTGTTGCAAGCGGAAGCGGTACTTTTGATGATGCCTCTGACGAGAATGCAACAATAACAGGTTTAGCCGATGGCGATAATTATTTGGTATGGACAATACATCAATGTGATGGTACTGATGTTAGCGATACTGTTGTAATAACAAATAATTTGGTAACAGCCAATGCCGGTACCGACCAAACAGTTTGCTCAAGCGATGCTGTTTTAAATGCTAACACTCCTTCGGCAGGACAAGGAACTTGGTATGCCCCAATAGCAAGCGGAGTTAGCTTTGATGATACTCACGACCCAAATACAACAGCACATAATCTTCCTCACGGAGTTACAACTCTTACATGGGAAATAGATAACAATGGTTGTACAAATTCCGATGATGTTGATATAAATAACGATTCAGCAACAGATTCTGATGCCGGCTCTGACCAAGATATTTGCTCAGACCAAACTACTTTGCACGCAAATAATCCAATTTATGGAACAGGCGAATGGAGTGTAGCTTCAGGAACTGCAACTTTTTGGGACGAAACTGATAGAAATACAAACGCAAGTAATTTAAGTTTTGGTTTAAACCAACTTGTTTGGACAATTTCTACAGCAAATTGCCAAAGCAAAGACACTGTTGATATTACAAACAACTTACTTGTTGCTTATGCAGGCGAAGATATAGCATCGTGCTACGACACCGTGCAACTTAATGCAAACAATCCTGCTCCCGGAACAGGACAATGGACAACTTCTACTCTTGTAACATTTGACGATGCAACACTTTATAATACTGTAGCTCGTAATTTAAGCACAAACGGAGCAAAACTGTACTGGGAAATTTCTTATAACGGTTGTACTTCAAAAGACAGTGTTATTGTTCGTATGAAAAACGGTACGCCAACTGCCGATGCAGGTACCGACCAAGTTTTATGTGCCGATAACACTACTTTAACAGCTACTCTTAATTCCGGAGAAAGCGGAGAATGGACTATTGTTTCAGGTTTTGGTGTTTATCAAAGTATAAATAATCCAACTTCAAATATTACAGAATTACACCAAGGTGATAACATACTACGTTGGACTGTTGAAAATAATGGTTGTTACGATTCTGATGAGGTAACAATTACAAATAACCTACCTGATGCACCACTTGCCGGCGACGACCAAATATTATGTGCTGATACAACAAATTTAGATGGAAATGCTCTTAATATTGGAACTGGTACATGGTCTGTATCAACAGGTAACGTGAGTTTTGCCGATGCAAACAATCCTACAACTGCAATAACTGCAATACAACAGGGTGCAAATACTCTTGTTTACACTGCAACAAACGGTTCGTGTACTTTAACCGATGAGGTAATAATTACTAACGATTTACCTGATGCACCAAATGCAGGAACAGACCAAACAGTTTGTGCCGATAATTTCGGACCTCTTTCTGCAAATAACCCAATAATTGGCTCGGGTCAATGGTCAGTTATCAGCGGAAACGCAATTTTTAGCGATATAAATAGCAATACTGCTTCGGTTACAACATTAAACCAAGGAGCAAACACATTACGTTGGACAATTACAAACAACAACTGTTCGCTTTCTGCTGATGTAGTTATTACTAACGATTTACCAAGTAATCCGTTTGCCGGATACGACCGTGCAGTTTGTACCGATTCAACAAGTATGCAAGCAAACGAAGTATTAATTGGCTCTATGCTTTGGAGCGATACAGCTAATACAGTAAGTTTTGCCGATTCGTCAAGTTCAACAGCTTTGGCAAGTAATTTAATTCAAGGAGTTAATGTTTTAGTTTTAACAGCTACAAACAATGCTTGTTCTTTAAGCGATACCGTTTTAATTACAAACAATCGCCCAACTACACCAAATGCAGGTTTAGACACTGCAATTTGTGCCGATAATTATATTCTGTCTGCAAATAATCCTACTATTGGAACAGGCGAATGGTCTGTTGTAAACGGAAATGGTATTTTTGCCGATGTAAATAGCGATACATCTGTTGTAAACAGCTTGTTACAAGGAGCAAATACTTTACGTTGGACTATCACAAATGCCGATTGTAGTTTATCTGATGATGTTATTGTAACAAACAATCTACCTGACGTACCAAACGCAGGAGCCGATTTTGCTATTTGTTCAAATTCTGCACAGTTAAATGCAGTAAATCCAACAATTGGAACAGGTACTTGGACTACAAACGATACAAGCATTACATTTGCCGATGCAAGTGTAAACAACACAACTGCAAATAACTTACCACAAGCAATAAGTACTCTTGTTTGGACTTTAACAAACAACGCTTGTAGTTTAAGCGATAGTGTTTTAGTTTCATCATCGCAACTTATAATTTCGCATACAAATCTTGATTTATCTTGTTACGAAAGTAATGATGGTAGCATTGATATTACTGTTGACGGTGGTTTTACAGATTATAGTTTCGAGTGGTTTAACAACAACGGTTCGTTAAATTATTTATCGGAAGATTTACAAAATATAGCAGCCGATACTTTCTATGTAGTTGCAACTGATGCAAATAATTGTTCAATTTCTGATACAATTATTGTAAATCAACCAACACAAATATTAGCAAATGCAATAGTTAACAATGTGCTTTGCCACGACGATTCAACCGGAAGTATTCAGCTTTATCCAAACGGTGGCGTTGGAAATTACACTTATGCTTGGACAGTTGCAGACAGCACTCACTATAATGTTACCGATAGCACCGATGCTCATCTTTTCAATTTAATTGGAGGTGTTTATACTGTTGTAATTACCGATAGCTCAAATTGTAATATAAGCGAAACTTATACAATTATACAACCAACACAAATATCGCTTTCGGCTGATATTATTGATAATGTTTGCTATAACGGATATGCCGGTTCAATAGATTTAACAGTTGATGGAGGAACTCCTGCATATAGTGGTTATACTTATGTTTGGACAGAGCAGAACGACAGTATTGTTAACAATTACGACAGTTTATTTTCAGCAACAAGCGAAGATATTGAGAATCTTCATGCCGGAACATTTAATGTTATTGTAAGCGATTTAAACAACTGTACTGCAAGTGCAACATATAAGGTAAATCAACCATTCCAAGGTATGGAAATTACTGCCGAGGTATTCGACGTAAGTTGTAAAGACCAGCACGATGGAGCAATTGATTTAAGTGTTGAATATGGAACAGCACCTTATACTTACAATTGGTCTAACAACGAAACAACAGAAGATTTGGAAAATCTTGATGGAGGAGAATATATCATTACAGTTACCGATATTTACAAATGTATGATTACCGATACATTTATTGTTAAAGTAACAAATATTGATTGTATTCATATTTATAATGTTTTCTCACCTAATGGTGATGGTGTAAACGATACTTGGGATATAGATAATATCTTCTTATATCCTGATGTTGAGATAAATGTATTTAACCAATGGGGAAATAAAGTATTCGAATCAACAGGTTATACAGAAGCTTGGGACGGAACATATAACGGCAATCCTTTACCTGCCGCTACATACTATTATACTTTAGATTTAAAGAATGGCGATAAAGCTTATAGTGGTTCCATAACAATCCTTAAATAAATAATTAAATACATTAATAAATTAAAAAAATATAGAGATGAAGAAATATATAATAATATTGCTAATAATAGCAACAGCAAGCATATCGCTGAAAGCACAACAATTTGCTTTATACAGCCAATATATGCATAATAGATACGCATTAAATCCTGCCGTAGCAGGAACAAGCGATGGTGTAATAATAGGAGCTTCTTATCGTCAAATGTGGACAGGGTTACAAAACGCACCGAGCATTAGTACCCTTTCGGGACATACATCAATTGCCGATAATATGGGTGTTGGCGGTAGAATTTTTAATATAAGTACAGGTCCACAATCGCAAACAGGTTTCGAAGGAACTTATGCTTATCGTTTTAATATTAATGATGATATAAAATTATCATTAGGAGTTTCGGCAATTTTAGCTCAATATAGCTTAGATAAAACTAAATTGGATATGAAAAATCCTGATGACCAAGCATTAAACAGTGGAACTGAAAACTTAATTGTTCCTGATGCTAATTTTGGTGTTTATATGTATGCCGAAAAATACTATTTCGGAATTGTGGCAGCTCAGCTTATTCCTTTAAAAGCAGATTATAAATCGGCTTATTTAGAGAACAAGCAAGAACGTCATTATTTTGTGCACGGCGGTTACAAATTCGATATAAGCGATAATTTTGGAATTGAGCCATCGGTTTTGTTTCGATATATAGAGGCAGGTGCTTTACAATTAGATGTAAATCTAAAGTTTAGTATAATGAAAATGTTTTGGGTTGGCGGTTCGTATCGTTTAAATGACGCTGCAATTGCAATGTTTGGCGTTCAAACCGATAGAATAATGTTCGGATATTCATACGATTATACTCTATCTGAAATTGGCGATTTTAGTAATGGTTCTCACGAATTAGTATTAATTTTAAAAATAGGTGGAAACAGTGGTGTTTCATTATTTTAACCCGCTTTATTCATACAAGAGCATAACGAATTGTATGAATAAATTACTACTAGTACATTGTAAAGCGGGAAATCCCGATTTACTAATACCCAAATTTGGGTGTTTGTAAAATACCAAATTTGTTGGTATTAGTTAATCGTAGAAAAATTATGAATTTTTCGGATTAAATAATAAAGTTTTTATGTATCTCAATCCCCGTTACAATCTTGTGCGGGGATTGTTTTTTTAATCCGGATTATTCAAATTTTTCGGTGAATAATGCAGGTTAAAACCTCAATTACAAAGTAATAAAAAGCGAAGCTTTAATACCAAACTTATTTACTCCCTCGGTATAAGTTAAACGATGATAGAATTGTATTCTTAGTAATTTAAAAATATTTTCTATACCATAAGATAACTCAATATAAGGTTTTGTGGGGTCTAATCTGTTATATGTTGTAACGGGCATTTCGTTATATGTTGCTGGCATAATATCAAAGTTTTTCTGATCTACAGCTCCAATAATTGCACCACCAGCTGCTACCGCACGCCATTCTAATCTTTTAAAAAGTGGTATTCTGTTAAAAATCATTCCTTCGAAATGATGTGTAAAAAGCACTTCGAAAGATTGATCGGCTGCGAATTCAAAGTAATTCATCATATTATAGCTTCGTTCAGTTGCAATAACTGATTCGTTTCCTTGAAAAATATTTAGCATGGGATATGGAACTGTTCCAAAAACACGAGTTAATTGCATTTTATATCGTAGTTTTCCCCAAATACCAAGTCGTATTTTTTGTTCCATCGAAACTGATACTTTATGATAATTGAAATCGCTACCTAAAACTCCTTTTATACCCAAAGTATAATCTAAAACATAAACAGGTTTACGCATTGCTCCAAGACCTGTTCTTGTATTTTCTTTAACAAGTTTTTTTTCGGCAGGTGCAAATCTTGTAGTTGACCTGATAGCACTATTTATAACTTGATTACTTAAAGTGCCATCATCTTTTATATATGCAAAATTATACTCACCCAGTGGTAGAGAGTTAGAGTATATGAATTGGATTTTTTCATTAAAATTTCTGAATACATCAGATTCAAACCAAAACTTTGCTTTGCGTGTCCATATCATTCTATCGCCTTGCCCGAACTGAGCGGCAATATTAAAAAAGATATTCTGAAATTCGTTATCTTCAAGAAAATCAGGATCAATACCTAATTTTTCGTAATCATCGGAATATCTTACTCCAATTTTTGTCCATTTTTCTCTGTTAAGAAAACGCTCTACTCCAAGTTTGTATTTAAATTTTTGATCGCTAAACCCATAAGCACCAAAACCGCTAAGAACCCATTTATCGCTAAAATCTATAGTGGTTCTGCCTCCCATTCCTAAACGAAAACCTTCCACAGAATTGTATCCTAAAAAACTTGTAAAATGACCAAATTCCCAATATTTTGTATATGGCTCGAAATATCCATACAACAGAAACTTACTTAGAATTCTCCATCGTCTTATTTGTGGAGCATTTCTTAAAGAATCTATAGCTGCATAAGATTGGTCTATATCTCTTGTGTCACCTGAAAAATGTCGTCTTTTGTCGTTCCAATATGTTGTGTCTCTATCTTCCGAGTTTTCATCAACAGTAATTGGATCGCTAAAAAATGTAAGTTCTTTTGGTTGATTTATTACAAAATCTGAGTTGTAAATTGTAAAGATACCGCTAACTCCAGCTCGTGCAGGTCCAAATTGGCTCATATCAACAAGTACACGTATGTTTTTTGGCATCCAAGCAGAATCCGAAACTTCTGCAAAGCCCATTTCTATTTGGTATTTATCGATAAAATTTATATTTGTTCTGGTATTTGTTTCAACTTTTAAATGAACAAGAGCCCAATCTTCTTTAGAAATCCACATTCTACCGGTAAAAGCCAAATCTTGTACATTCTTTGGTCGAAAACGAATTTCGTAGCAATAATGTCCATCAATTGTTAAGCTGTCTTCAAGATAATATTTGTAGTGCATTAAGCCAAAACGAGCAATTGGCGAAACAAAATTTCTATCGAAAAGCGGAAGCCAATTATCGTAAAAATTATAGTTCTGAAAAGTTTGACCTAAGAATTGCTCGGCATAAGTTCCATCATCTAAAACTAAACCTTTTGTTTTTGTAGAATGAATATGTTCTTTTTTTCGAGCAGGATTTGTTCGGTAATAAACATCTGATATTGTTTCTGTTACCATAAATGGGATAAGTATTTTACCGTCAGGTCCTGCTTTTTTTTGCAAGCTGTCAATAACTGATTTAAAAGGTTTTAGAAACGGACTATCTTTCATTTTCCCCTCTATATTATCTATAGAAATTTCAACTCTTGTATATGATTGATATTGATATGCTTTTAGCTTATCCATGTTATATCTGCTTTTATTTTCCCAAACATGTCTTAAGATTGGGTGAGCAGGATTTTCGCCGGGTTTTATAACAACTTCTTCTAATTGATAACTTTCGGTTTGCAACTGAAAGTTTATGGTTTGTGTTTTGTGTAAGCTAAATTTTTTTGTTCTGGTTTTATACGACAAAACCATTACTGTAATAGAATCCGATTTTGTATCGTTATACTCTAGTGTATAATTACCATCAAAATCTGAAGTTGTTCCAACTGTTGTGTTTTTTATTACAATATTTGCAAATGGGATTGCAGAACCATTGTTAGCATCGGTAATTTGTCCTTTTATTATTGTGGTTTGGGCATTTAAATTAAAAGAAATAATCAATAATACAATGCTTATTATTAATTTTATTTCTTTTAACTTTTTCATTTTTATTAATTATAAAATAGATTTTGCTTCAATCTTTTTTAATAACTCATCTGAAGTGTCAATTTCATTTGCTTTTTTCCATGCCTCAACTGCTTTATCTATTTCATTATTTTTATACAGTGCATCGCCATAATGCTCCATTATTGCAGCACCTTTATCACCACCTAATTTTATTGCTTTTTCTAATTCTTGCAATGCTTGTTTTATTTCACCTTTTTTATAAAGCACCCAAGCATGTGTGTCTAAATAATTTGCACTACCGGGGTTTCTGTTAATTACTTTCTTGCTCATTTTTTCGGCTAAATCTAACTTGTCACCTCTAACCGCCAAATAATAACTATAATTATTTAATACTAAATCGTTATCAGGGTCAATTTCTAATACTTTATCAAAATATTTATCTGAGTTTTCAAAATCTTTTGTAGCATCATAGGCATCGCCAAGGTAAATATAGAATTGCATTAACTGCACATCGTTATTTATAACATAGTTAACCCCTAACTTCAACATTGAGATAGATTGTGAATATTTTTTCTGTAAAAATGATGCAATTCCATTATATAAATAGAATGTTGCATAATTGGGATAATATTCTACTGCTTTCTTGCTGTCGGCTTCTAAGTTTTTAAAATCTTGCAATTGATACTCTATTGTTAATAATTGTTCCCAAATATTACGATTACTTTTATTATATTTAAGCGATTTTCTGAGTTGTTCGGCTGCCTCATCTAATCTATCGTCTTGTATTAAAAAATCGGATTTAAGAACATAAACTTTTGCTTCTTCGGGATATTTTTTCTCTAATATTGATAGCAACTGCATTGCTTTTGTTTTGTTATCGGCAAAATTTAATACTCTAATATAATTATTTACTAATATCTGAATTTTTGTATCAATTGAAACATCATCAGAAGCATATGCTTTTTGCAGATACAGAAAAGAGCTATCGGGTTTTTCAATAATCCTGTAATATTCCGATAAAGAAAGAAATGCAATACCATTATCAGGGTCTACCTGTAGCAACATATCATAAACCTTTTTTGCCTCTTTTGTATTTCCGGAGCTTAAATACGATTCTGCTAATAAACCATAATAATTTGCTTCTCCGGGGTTAAGCTTAATTAGTTTTTCAAGTTCTTTTCTTGACGATGAGAAATCTCCCATTCTTGAAAATAGTCTTTCTTTTTCGTAAGCAATTAACTCAGATTCTCCATATTGTTTTTCGATAGTTTCGTATTCTTTTAATGCCTCGTTTGGTTTATTCATTGCAATATAGGTTGTTGCAATTTCTAAATGATATTCCGATACATCGGGATATTCTTTTGCTAATTCTTTAAGTAACTCAACTGTTCTTTTAAGATTTCCTTGCCTTTTAGAAACATCGGCAAGCATAATTTTATACCATTTGTTTTCAGGATTTAGCTTATATGCTTTTTCGGCATATCTTTGTGCACTGTTTAAATCGTTATATGATGTTGCTATTCCTGCAAGTTCGTAATATGGTGCAGCTTCATTTGGTTTTAGCTCAGTACATTTTGTATAAAGTCCTGCTGCTTTATCATAGTTTCCAAGCATTTTTTGCTTGTTAGCTTCATAAAAATGATAGGTAAAGTTTAATTCTACTTTTTCTTGTTTTGTATTTTTATCGGTATTCGATTTTCCTAAGCGTTTAACAAAACAAGAGTTTAAACTTAAAACACTAATTATTAGTAATACTATCTTAAGTTTCTTCATTAAGATTGTTTTTTATTAGTGGTAATATTTGTATAATCTCCAACATTTGTTTCAACTGTTACTTGCGAAATATTTGCATAGTTTCCAATCATAGAATTAGTTAAATTTCCATTCTCAATATTAGAGTTTGATTGTATTATTGAATTACTTACTATTACTTTTCTTATTGAAGTATTTTCTTCGATAGAAACATGCGGTCCTACAATTGAATTATGAATTTTTACATTTTCGCCAATAAAGCAAGGTGGAATAATAATTGAATTTACAATTTGTGCAGTTTTAGCAATTAAATTTTCTGATTTAAGATATTCCAAAGTTCTCTGATTTGTATGAACTGTTGCGTCTTTATTACCACAATCCATCCATTCATTAATTTCGTTTGGAGTAAATTTAATACCCGAGTTTTTCATGTTTTCTAAAACATCGGTTAATTGATATTCGCCATTGACCATAGTTTTATTATCAATTAAACTTTTAAGCTCAGATTTTAATATATTTGCATTTTTAAAGTAATAAATTCCGATAATGGCAAGGTCTGATACAAATTCTGCCGGTTTCTCGATAAAATCTGTAATAAAATTGTTTTCTATTTTCACTACACCAAAAGCACTAGGGTCTTCAACTTTTTGCACCCAAATACCTGCTTCAATATCATCGGTAATTTTAAAATCTGCTTTAAAAAGTGTATCGGCAAAAGCGACAATTATATTTCCACTAAGCGATTTCTCGGCACAATAAATTGCATGTGCAGTACCTAAAGCTTCGTTCTGATAATAAATTGTTCCTTTTGCTCCTAAATTCTCAGCAATTGAAATTAATTTTTTTTCGACTTCTTCTCCAAAATCACCAATAATAAATGCAATTTCCTCAATTTTATCATCAGCTACTACAGCAATTTCCTCTACTAAACGCTGTACAATTGGTTTTCCTGCAATAGGAATTAATGGTTTTGGAACTGTTAATGTATGAGGTCGCATTCGTTTACCCATACCAGCCATTGGAACTATTATCTTCATACTAATACTTTTAACTTTTTTTAAACTCCTGTGTGACCAAAGCCACCTGCTCCTCGAACTGTATCATCAAGTACTTCAACATTTTTCCACACAATAGATTCGTGTTTAGCAATTACCATCTGGCAAATTCTTTCTCCATCATTAATTACAAAATCTTCGTTTGATAGATTTACCAATATTATACCAATCTCACCACGATAATCGGCATCAATTGTACCGGGAGTATTTAATACTGTTATACCTTTTTTAAAAGCCAAACCACTTCTTGGTCTTATTTGTGCTTCGGTTCCTTTTGGTAAAGAAATATAAAGTCCTGTTTTCACAAGTGTTCTTTCTAAAGGTTTTAGTGTTATTGGCTCGTCAATATTTGCTCTTATATCCATACCTGCCGAAAACTCAGTGCTGTAACTTGGGTTTTGATGTTTTGATTTATTGATAATTTCTACTGTCATACTTTAATTAATGAAAAATTTATGTAATCAACAAATGTATATAATTTACATATGCTTTCAAAGTAAATGTATTTCAATTTATGTTAAAATATTAACCTATTGTGAATAGCTGATTGTTATATTATTATCTTATAACAAAACGATAAGTTATTATGCCTATTTGCTTAGCCGGTGCATTAGTTTTTTTAGTAAATTTAGTTTTTAATGCAGCTTTTTTTGCGGCTTGTAAAAGTGCCGTATTATTTGTTGATGAACCGGGCATTCCGGGTGTTGCTGTAAGTACATTTCCATTAGGGTCTACGGTAATTTCAACAACAACTACTCCACCTTCGTTTGTTGAGTTAACAGGTTTCGGTAAGCTACTTGCCTTTCTTCCGCCTAAACTATAAGAAATTCCTTTGCTCCCTTGCCCGTTTCCGTGTGTATTAGGATTTCCGTTCGGATCACCTTGATTTCCAATTTTGTTACCATCACCTTCCGATGAACTGTTATTGTTATTATTGCTATTATTGAAATCGGCATCAGACATTTCTCTTTCGAGCTCTTGACGTTCTTTTTCAATTCTTTCGCGTTCTATCTCTTCTGCAGTTTTTTCAGGCTTCTTTTCCTGAGTCTTTACAACTTCGGGTGCATCTTCAAAATCTTGTGTTAGTTGAGATTCTTCACTACTCGAAGCTTCAGAAGGATTACTGTTATTAACTAATTCTTTATTGTCTGTTTCTGCATTGTTTTCAGGTTCAATAGCTCCTGAGCCATCATCGGTGTAACCGAAGTTTACCATTATGCCTTCTTCTGCAGGTAATGGATATTCGGTTGTGAAACCTAAAAATATTAATAATATAAGAACTGCACCGTGAAATAACAATGTTCCTATTATACCATTTTTATGTTCTTTTATAAAACTCATATAAAATCTAAACGCAAACACAATGCCCTTTATTATTCGGGACTTGTAGCTAATATTAATTTGTATTTATTTCTTTTTGCTATATTCATTACTTTAACAACCTCATCAATTGGTACAGATTTATCGGCATGTACCGAAATTGTTGGAGGTTCTTTTTCGTCAACAGGACCAATCTGTCTTTTTAAGGTATTCTCTAAATCGTTAAATGCTACCGGAACATCTAAAACTGCAAATTGTAAGTCTGAAGTTATTGATACTGTAATAATTGGTTTTTCTGCACTTACTTGATTATTGCTTTTAGGTAATAATAATTTTAAAGCTGTAGGTGCAATCAAAGTAGATGTTACCATGAAAAATATAAGTAATAGAAATACTATATCTGTCATTGATGACATACTAAAATTTGGATTAACCTTATTTCTTGTGCGTAAAGCCATAATATAAATTTTTATTATTTAGCAGGTTCGTTAAGTAAATCCATAAACTCGGTAGTTCTTGCTTCAAGCTGATTTACAACCTTATCTACTTTTGTTACTAAAATATTATATGCGAAATATGCAATAATACCTACAATTAAACCTGCAACTGTTGTTACCATTGCAGTATAAATTCCACTGGAGAGTAAGGAAACATCAATGTTATTTCCTGCTTGCGACATATCGTAGAAAGCACGAATCATACCCATTACTGTTCCAAGGAAACCAATCATTGGAGCACCACCTGAAACTGTTGCCAACATAGGTAAACTTTTTTCTAATTTTGATATTTGTTGTTTTCCAACATTTTCTATTGCAACATTTATATCACTTAGTGGTTTTCCAATTCTGCTAACTCCTGTTTCTAGCATTCTAGCTAAAGGACCATCTGTATTCTGGGCTATTTTTTTTGCTTCTCCAATATCTCCCTTAAGAATATTAGATTTTATTCTATCCATAAAACCGGGGTCTTCTTTGGCGGCAACTTTTAAAGCCATATATCTTTCCACAAAAATATAAATAGCAATAACCATAAGTAAAATAATTGGTATCATTATCCAACCACCTTTAATTGCCATGTCTAAAAACGACATTGTTACTTCGCTTGAAGATTCTACAGTATTACTTGCTGTATCTGCTTGAATTGTTAGTAAATTAATGTATGACATATTTTTTAAATTTTTTTACTAAATTAAATGCTTTTACATTTGATAAAATGCTAGATGATTATTTTTATTAACAATATGATGTTAATCAAACTAGAAACGATGGTTTTTTGTTTTTTATTGTAGGGGAATTCTAATAAGCTGAGTTCGGTTAATACTTTGTTCTCAGTTTCAAATAATTATTTTAGAAATAACTCGCTATTTTTAAGAACAATTAAAGAAGTTTCTTGTATAAAAAAAGCCGCTTGAAATTCAAACGGCTCTGATATTATCTATAATCTATACTTAGTCTTTTTTAACTTTTCTAGTTTTTCTCTTAGTTTTTTTCTCTCTTTTTGCTTCTAACTCAGCTCTTCTGATAGCTTCAACTTCTTCCATTGGAATATTTATATCTTTATCAACAAGAATTCTTCCGCAGTATTCGCAAACAATAATTTTTTTACGAGAAGCAATATCTAACTGACGTTGAGGTGGAATTTTATTAAAACAACCGCCACAAGCATCTCTTTCAACAGTTGCAACTGCTAAACCGTTTCTTGCATTTGCTCTAATTCTTTTATATGCTACACTTAATCTGTCTTCAATTTTGTTTAAGATTTCTTCAGATTTAAGTTTTAAAACCTCTTCTTCTTTTTGTGTTTCGTTAATAATTTCTTCTAACTGATTTTGCTTAATTTCTAAATCAATTTTTCTGCCTTCGAGTTTAGAATTAGCATCTTCTATAACTAATTTTTTAGCTTCTATTTCTGCTGTAAATTCGTTTATTCTTTTATTAGACAACTCAATTTCTAAGGTTTGAAATTCAATTTCTTTCGATAGTGAATCGTATTCTCTGTTATTTCTAACATTTTTTTGCTGTTCGTTGTATTTAGATATTAATGCTTCTGCATCTTTAATCTCGACATGCTTATTACTTATTGCAGTTTCCAGATTTTCTACATCAGATTTGTAATTATCTATTCTGGTTTGCAATCCTGCAATTTCATCTTCTAAATCTTGCACCTCTAATGGCAATTCCCCTCTAAGAATTTTAATTTTATCTGTTTCTGTATCAACAGTTTGAAGATTAAATAATGCTTGTAATTTTTCTTCAACACTAATGCTTTTTTTCTCAGCCATCTTTATACCTTTTTTAATAATATTTTATTGGATTAGTATCCACCTCTGATAAATCGCTTGCAAAATTACTAAATTTTTTTGTAAGTAAGTCATAAAAAATTTCCTTTGTGTATTGTTCGCTTTCGTAATGTCCTATATCTAGCAGTAGCATTGAGTTTTCAATATCAAAAAATTCGTGATATTTTACATCGGCAGTAATAAATGCATCGGCATTTGCACTTTTTGCAGTACTTATAAGAAAGCTACAAGAACCTCCGCAAACTGCTACTTTTTTAATTTTCTTTGATTTTAGCTTGGTATGTCGGATAATACCCGTGTTAAAAGTTTTTTTAACTAATGCTAAAAATTCTTCTTCGCTAAGTGCTTTTTTTAAATTTCCTATCATGCCGGAACCAACTTCTTTATTTGGGTTTTCTAACATAAAGATATCATAAGCAGGTTCTTCGTAAGGGTGATTATTTAATAGTGCAGTTATAACTCTACCCTTATTATATATAGGAAAAATTGTTTCTATTTTAATTTCATTTTCGGTATGAAGCTTTCCTTTTTTTCCAACAAATGGTTTTGCATTTTCGTTTGCACGAAATGTTCCTTTTCCTTCGGAATTAAAACTTGTGTTATCGTAATTTCCTATTTGTCCTGCTCCTGCATCAAAAATTGATTGACGTAATTTATCGGCATGCGAAACCGGAACAAATGTTATTAGTTTTAATAATTGATTTTTTTTTGGACTGATAATTTTACAATCTTGTAAAGAAAGTTTATTGCAAATCTTTCCGTTTACGCCGGCTTTTATATTATCGAAATTTGTATGACCTGCATAAATTGCAATATCGTTTTTTATTGCCTTATATATAATGCGTTCTGTTTCATTAGAATTTGTAATTTTTTTTATTCCTCTAAAAATAATTGGGTGATGAGCTACAATAATATTTTTTTTCAACTTTATTGCTTCATCAACAACATCTTCGGTAACATCAAGACTAATTAAAACTCCTGAAACATCGGTATTGTAATCACCAATAAGTAAACCCACATTATCATAATCTTCGCTTAAAATTTTTGGTGCAAAATTATCTAAATACGATACAATCTCTTTTATTTTTGTCATTACAAATATTTTTGTTTTTTATCTTTTACAAAGGTAACAAATAATAAAAAAACAAAATAATTATATGTTATTCAACATTTTACTACAAACAAAACCAAAGTTTATCGCTATATGGTGTTAATTATCAATACATAACAGTAAATAAGCACGCAAACTATTAAATAAATTTAAAAATTTAAATATATGTTTTAGAATATATTTAAATAGAAAAAAATGGCTTAATTTAGGGGCTCAATTAAAAATGAATTTACTAACCAAAAAATAATTTATTATGAAAGTAACAATTGTTGGTGCAGGTGCTGTTGGAGCAAGTTGTGCAGAGTACATTGCGATAAAAGATTTCGCTGATGAAGTAGTATTAATTGATATTAAAGAAGGTTTTGCAGAAGGTAAAGCTATGGATTTAATGCAGTGTTCGTCATTAAACGGATTTGATTCTGCTATTACAGGAACAACAGGCGACTATTCTAAAACAGCAAATAGCGATATAGCTGTTATTACTAGTGGAATTCCACGTAAACCTGGTATGACTCGCGAAGAATTAATCGGAATTAACGCAGGTATTGTTAAAGAAGTTTCTGAAAATCTTGTAAAATATTCTCCTAATGTAACTTTAATTGTTGTAAGTAATCCTATGGATACTATGGCATATTTAGCTGCAAAATCATCAGGTTTACCTAAAAACCGTGTAATTGGTATGGGTGGAGCATTAGATAGTGCACGTTTCAAGTATCGTTTAGCAGAAGCTATGGATTGCCCAACTTCTGAAGTAAGTGCAATGGTAATTGGTGGACACAGTGATACAGGTATGGTTCCATTGATTGAGAAAGCTACTCGTAATTCTATTCCTGTTTCTCATTTTATTGATGAAGCAAAACAACAAGAAGTTGTTGAAGCAACTAAAGTTGGTGGTGCTACATTAACAAAATTATTAGGAACAAGTGCATGGTATGCTCCCGGTGCTGCTGTATCGGAAATGGTAAAAGCTATTGCTTTAGATACTAAGAAAATTTTCCCTTGTTCTTGTTTACTTGACGGACAATATGGATTAAGTGATCTTTGTATTGGTGTTCCTGCTGTTATCGGTAAAAACGGTATTGAAGAAATTTTAGAAGTAGAACTTTCCGGTGCTGAAAAAGAAAAAATGGCATCTTCTGCAGAAGCTGTTAAGAAAACTAACGGTTTATTAGCTGACGTTTTATAATAGAACAAAGCTTTTTAAATATAATTTAAGCATCAGACTTTTTGTTTGGTGCTTTTTTTATATCTTAGCCGAACAAAATGATTTTAAATGAAAAAAATATTACTTATTATTTTATTTTTAAGTTTAGCTATAAATACTTACAGTCAAGGTAAATATATGCAAACTGATAAGAGTGCAGCTATAGCAGGATATAGTTTAATAAATGTAGATGATGTAATTGTAAATGCTATAGGTGTAGGATACACTGTTGAACGTAATATTGATTTTTCTCTTTCCTATGGATTTAACGATGGATTTTCATCTTTTAGTGCAGGAATAAACTACAATTTATTCAAAGATAAATTTATGATGGTATCTCCCGGGCTTGGTATTGTGCATTATTCCTTCACCGTTGGGAATAAAGAATTAATACTTAACGGTGCATTTATTGGAGTAGATATATCAGGAAAAATAAAAATGAGTGATAATTTTTCAATAGTTCCTTCTTTAAGTATTGCTGAGGTATTCTATGATAAGGTAGATTTTATTAATAAAACCAATGCAACAAGCTTAAGTTTTAATTTTGCTTTTGTAGTAAATACAAACACAGATTTTTATTTTGGTATAGAACCAGGCGTAGTAAGTAGCAACGATGAAGCAGGAATTGGAGTAAGCTTCTTTATTATTTTTTAATCAAATCCTTCAATCGTTTAATTTGTTCTTGTTTATTTACTTCTCTTAATGCTTTTGCCGATTGGGTAAAATAAGAATGAGATGATAAAAATTTCACCTGCAATTTATTCCACTCATTAATATCTGTAATTATATTTTGCTCGCTAAGTTCTTTAAAAAGTGTATCGGAAACAGGAATAAAATCGCTACGTCCTAAATAATCTAAATCGGCATCGCAAATAATTTTCTGGAGAAGTGTTTTAGGTTTTGGCGGAAGTTG
>Ga0256913_10000399_pt1 | contig 22319 bp, 35 predicted proteins | sample Axial_MatmetaG_FD_185970 | JGI IMG/M metagenome (GOLD analysis project Ga0256913, IMG submission 185970) | Deep-sea worm associated microbial mat communities from Axial Seamount, Juan de Fuca Ridge, Pacific Ocean - Axial_Mat | ecosystem: Environmental > Aquatic > Marine > Oceanic > Microbial... | reverse complement strand
TGATGATGGTTTCAATCACGCTGAAATACTCGTTCATGTGTTCGATATCGCTGAAACGCACTCCCGATCTCAATAATCTCGGTTCGAAAAGGTCTTTTTTAATGCTGATGGCAACGTAAACACGTGAGCCGATAAATGAAAAGTAAACATTCTTTTTATATTTCTTTTTGATGGCTACCATGCTTCGCATCATCGAAGGGGTTAGCACATATCGGGATTCAATCTGGTCGGAGCCGTAAACGACAAATAATTTTTCAAACTCAACGTCTTCCATTTTTATCAGTTGGCCCCGGCCGCTCATCGATTGAAGCTTTTTGCCGAAACTGCCAAAAAGTTTTTCTGCGGTATCAGGCAGCACAAGGGTTTTGCCTTTTATCTCCTTGTTGAAATCGGCATGGAAAAATATCCCTTTAAATATGGTGTGCCATGTTTCCTCTTTACGCCCGTCATCGTCTCTGGTTTCCGATTTGTATTCGGTATGCAGTTCGGAGAACTGAAAGTCGGTTTTGTCAATTACACCTTCAACCTTGTCGTCTCCATTGTACCTGTCAATATCATGCGGGAAAAGGCTGCTTTTAAAGTAGTCGTCCTGGGATATCCTGTCATCGGGATAGTACTTCCAGTCCGGATTTATCATCCTGACCACCTCACGTACTACCTTCTCTTTAAAATCGTGGCGGTATTCGGCTTTGTCCTTTCGCAGCATGTAATATTTGAACACGAGGAACAGTACCAGCGCCAGGCCGATGTAGAGGAAATATTCCTGTTTGTCGCCGAGAAAAATGGCCATTGCAATAACGACCGGTATCAGGAGCAGATAAATGATTTTTCGTAAGACTATACTTTTTCGTTTACTTTCAAGACTGACAAGAGAGGGTTTTAGCTGCTTTTCGTAAAGTTCTCTTAATTCTTCGGAAGTTTTCATGACTTTTCAGGATTTGGATGTCAAAGAAAAAAGTCCGACAGAGGTTCAATTTCCCTGCCGGATATTAAAAGTGTTTTTTAATTATTGAAAAGATCTGCCGCATTAACGTTCGCCCTTTCTGTTTCGGGTATTTCAAATACCTTCTTGGCTTTCAGGTGCATCATTCCGGCAATGATGTTGCTCGGGAATGTTTGTATGCCGTTGTTGAAATCTACAACAGCTGCGTTGTATGCTCTCCTTGCAGCAGAGATCTGCGACTCAACTTCGTTCATAGTCCGTTGAAGGTTCAGGAAGTTGGTGTTAGCTTTCAGGTCGGGGTAATTTTCAACGGCAACCATGATACCTTTTATTGTTCCTGTGATCTGGTTGTCAATGTCAACCTTCTCTTCGTTGCTCAGGTTTTTGTCGGTTGCCTTACTTCTAAGCTCAGTAACTTTGGTGAGCAGCTCCCTTTCATGTGTCATGTACTGTTTCACTGTAGAGATAAGGTTGGGGATAAGATCGTACCTCTTTTTTAGCTGTACGTCCATTCCTCCGAAAGCGTTCTCTACATTGTTCTTTTTTCGTATCAGTCCGTTGTAAGTGGCAATTACCCAAAGAATGACAACGCCTGCGACGGCTAAAATAATAATAAGTTGTGTGTCCATTTTTAAAAATTTTAATATTTGATTAAATTGTTATAGTTCATTTTTCCATGTTTACGAAGAAAAAAGGATTTTGTTATCTTTTGCTGTTTACAGGTTGATAATCATTTTGTCATGTGCCTGAAATTCCTTTTTTATTGAAAATGTATCTTTTCTTAAAGGCATTAATTATAGCAAATAGTTTTTGTACTGTCTGCGTGACTCGCAGTCACACTGACAGTTTCGCGATAAAAACATTCGCGCCTACATTTTCCTTCCCTTTGTCTTTTTTCATGACCTTCGCTACGCTTCGTTACATCAATGTCCTCCTCACGGGAGAATATTCCGGTGCTCTGTTCCTTTTTTTGAGTAATTGCCCACTAAACACTTAAACATTTTTAAATAATCCGTGCTAATTAGTGCCGTTTATGGTCAAAAATAACCGTGAGAAACAGAGTGGGTTTCTACTCAGTTATTCTCTCGGAAATCTTAAAAAACTGTAACTGAATAAAAAAATAAAAGAGGTATTGTGTTTTTTAATTGAAAATTAGTACTTTTGCGGCTCGTTTTTGTGCGAAGTGTACGAAAATGATTGATAATCACACGGTTTTTAAAAGGAAATTGCTACCTTTGCAGGCCGTTTGATAAAAACGCAGAAAATTTAATTAAACAGAATAGTTAAAGTTAATTATGCCAACAATTCAACAGTTAGTTCGCAAAGGACGCAAGAAGCTGGTAGATAAGAGTAAATCGCCTGCTTTGGATTCATGCCCTCAACGTAGGGGTGTTTGCGTAAGGGTGTATACAACTACACCCAAGAAGCCGAATTCTGCAATGCGTAAAGTTGCAAGGGTTCGCTTAACAAATGGAAAAGAGGTGAATGCCTACATTCCCGGGGAAGGACACAACCTGCAGGAGCACTCAATCGTTCTTGTTCGTGGTGGCAGGGTTAAAGACCTTCCGGGAGTAAGATATCACCTGGTCCGTGGTGCTTTGGATGCATCAGGTGTTGAAGGACGTACACAGCGTCGTTCCAAGTATGGGACTAAACGTCCTAAGAAAAAATAATTATTAATGTGTAGTTATGTTTGTCTAGGATGTTAATTGGTTGAGTAAATGGCATTCTGCCGTTGAAGACCCAAGAGACAGTCAAGAAGCAGAACTGATAAACAAAAAGAACAGATGAGAAAGAGTAAACCAAAGAAGAGGATCTTACTACCGGATCCAAAGTTCAATGACACACTGGTAACACAGTTTGTTAACAACCTTATGCTTGACGGAAAGAAGTCTGTTGCATACGGTATTTTTTATGACGCTATGGAGCGTATGGCCGACAAGGCTGAAAAAGAGGGAAAGAGTCCTTTGGAGATGTTTAAAAAAGCCCTTGAAAACATTACCCCTTCGGTTGAGGTTAAGAGCCGTCGTGTAGGTGGTGCCACATTTCAGGTCCCTACTGAAATTCGCCCCGACAGAAAAGTTTCTATCAGTATGAAGAACCTTATACTGTTTGCACGCAAAAGAAGTGGTAGATCAATGGCAGAAAAATTATCTGCTGAAATTGTTGCTGCATATAACATGGAAGGCGGAGCCTTCAAGAAAAAAGAAGACATGCATAAGATGGCGGAGGCTAACCGTGCTTTTGCTCACTTCAGATTTTAATTAATATAAATTTAGAAGAAAGAATAGATTTTAAATCATGGCAAAATACGATTTGAAATATACCAGGAACATTGGTATCATGGCACACATCGATGCCGGTAAAACAACTACCACCGAGCGTATCTTGTTTTACACAGGTATCACTCACAAAATCGGTGAGGTGCACGACGGTGCCGCTACCATGGACTGGATGGAGCAGGAGCAGGAGAGAGGCATAACAATTACTTCAGCCGCTGTTACTACAAACTGGAATTACAATAACGAAAGTTATAAAGTAAATATAATTGACACCCCGGGACACGTTGACTTTACTGTTGAGGTAGAGCGTTCATTGCGTATTCTTGACGGTGCCGTTGCTTTATTCTGTGCTGTGGGCGGTGTTGAGCCCCAGTCGGAAACTGTTTGGCGTCAGGCCAATAAATATAATGTTCCGCGTATCGGTTTCGTTAACAAGATGGACCGTTCGGGAGCAAACTTTTATGAGGTTGTTTCTCAGGTGAGGGAAGTTTTGGGTGCAAATCCTGTACCTCTTCAGATACCTATCGGTGCTGAGGAAACTTTCCGCGGAGTTATCGACCTTATCGAAAATAAAGCTGTTGTATGGTTCGACGATGAACAGCTTGGTGCACGTTACGAGCTTCAGGATATTCCTGAGGAGTTGAAAGATGAGGCTGAAGAGTGGAGAGGTAAACTTATTGAGGCCGTAGCAGAGCATGATGACGAGTTACTGGAGCGTTATTTCGAGGATCCCGAAAGTATCACGAAAGAGGAGATGCTTGCGGTTATCCGTAAGGCCACAATAGCTCAAACAATCACACCTATGCTTTGCGGATCGGCATTTAAGAACAAAGGAGTTCAGCGTCTTCTTGATGCTGTTGTTCAGTTCCTGCCAAGCCCGCTTGATGTGCCCGATATTGAAGGGACCAATCCTAATACCGGTGATGTTGTTAAACGTCGTCCTACCGAGGATGATCCGATGGCAGCATTGGCATTTAAGATCGCTACCGACCCGTTTGTTGGTCGTTTGGCTTTTATCCGGGTATATTCGGGTAAGATCGATTCCGGTTCTTATGTTCTTAACACCCGTAGTGGTAAGAAAGAACGTATTGCCCGTATCTATCAGATGAAATCGAACAAACAGTTGCCTATCGATGAGCTTGCAGCCGGAGATATTGGTGCAGCTGTTGGTTTTAAAGATATTCGTACAGGAGATACCCTTTGTCACGAGAAACATCCTATTGCCCTTGAATCAATGGACTTCCCTGATCCTGTGATCGGTGTTGCCGTTGAGCCTAAGAGCCAGAAGGATATGGACAGACTTGGCACAGCACTTGCCAAGCTTGCCGAAGAGGATCCTACATTCCAGGTTCGTACTGATGAAGAGTCAGGACAGACAGTTATCTCGGGTATGGGAGAGCTTCACCTTGAGATCATTATCGATCGTTTGAAGCGTGAGTTTAAGGTTGACTGTAACCAGGGACGTCCTCAGGTTAACTACAAAGAGGCTATCACTGCTAATGTTGAGCACCGTGAGGTATTCAAGAAGCAGACCGGTGGTCGCGGTAAGTTTGCCGACATTCAGTTCCGTATGGGACCTATTGATGATGGTAAGGAAGGATTACAATTTATCGACCATGTAAAAGGAGGTAACATTCCTAAGGAATTCATTCCTTCGGTTGAGAAAGGTTTCCTTAACGCAATGGATAACGGTGTTCTTGCAGGTTATGCTGTTGAGAACCTTAAAGTGGAGCTGTTCGACGGTTCTTTCCACCCTGTTGACTCTGACCAGTTGTCGTTTGAGATCGCTGCACGTCAGGGATTCAAGCAGGCTGCAAGGAAAGCTTCTCCGGTACTGCTTGAACCTATTATGCGCGTAGAGGTTGTTACTCCTGAGGAGTACATGGGAGATATCATCTCCGATTTCAACAAGCGCCGCGGACAGGTTGAGGGAATGGAAAGTAAAGCCGGTGCACGTGTGGTTAAGGCTAAGGTACCATTGGCAGAGATGTTCGGTTATGTAACCGCTCTGCGTACCATATCATCAGGTCGTGCAACTTCATCAATGGAATTCCTAGAATATGCAGAAGTGCCGCGTCAGTTGGCTATCGAAGTAGTTAAAGAAGCAAAAGGTAATGTAGATTTGTTATAATAAATATTATGGCTCAAAAAATTAGAATAAAATTAAAATCATACGATCACAATCTCGTTGACAAGTCAGCCGAGAAGATCGTGAAAACAGTAAAAAGCACCGGTGCTGTGGTTAGCGGTCCTATTCCGCTTCCTACACACAAGCGCATTTTCACTGTGTTACGTTCCACTTTCGTGAACAAAAAATCACGTGAGCAGTTCCAGTTATCATCTTACAAGCGTCTGATCGACATTTACAGTTCAACTGCAAAGACTATCGATGCTTTGATGAAATTAGAATTGCCCAGTGGAGTTGAAGTAGAAATTAAAGTTTGATAAACCAGTAAAAGCAAAAAGCAATGCCAGGATTAATTGGAAAAAAAATCGGAATGACTTCCGTTTTCAGTGCCGATGGAAAAAATGTTCCATGCACTGTTATCGAAGCTGGCCCTTGCGTCGTCACACAGATCAAAACTGTGGATAAAGACGGCTATGAAGCTGTACAGCTGGCGTTCGATGAGAAAAAGGAGAAAAGTACCACTAAACCAATGCAAGGTCATTTTAAAAAGGTCGGTACTACACCTAAGAGAAAACTTGTGGAATTCAAAAATTTCGAGAACGGACTTAAGGAGGGCGATACCGTTACTGTTGCCGACCTGTTCGAGGAAGATATTTTTGTTGACGTATCAGGTGTCTCAAAAGGAAAAGGTTTCCAGGGTGTGGTAAAACGTCATGGGTTTAGAGGTGTTAATGATGCCACTCACGGCCAGCACAACAGATTAAGGGCTCCTGGATCCATTGGTGCTTCTTCGTATCCTTCAAGGGTATTTAAAGGAATGCGCATGGCCGGACAAACCGGCAACGAAAGGGTCAAGGTACAAAATTTGAGAGTGTTAAAGGTAATTCCCGAAAACAACCTTCTTCTTGTGAAAGGGTCTGTGCCGGGAGCCAGGAATTCATACTTAATTATTGAAAAGTAATGGAACTGAATGTTGTAAATATAGAAGGAAAAGAGACCAACAGAAAAGTTGAATTACCTGATTCAATTTTTGGTATTGAGCCTAACGATCATGCCATTTATCTCGATGTTAAGCAGTATCTCGCAAATCAGCGTCAGGGAACGCACAAGTCAAAAGAGAGAGGCGAAATAACAGGAAGTACCAGGAAGATCAAGAAGCAGAAAGGTACGGGAACAGCCCGTGCAGGAAGCATCAAATCGCCGGTATTCAGAGGTGGTGGTCGTGTTTTCGGTCCCCGTCCGCGTAACTATGGTTTCAAGCTGAACAAGAAAGTTAAGCGTCTGGCCCGTTTGTCAGCACTTGCTTATAAAGCTAAAGATCAGGCCATAGTTGTAGTAGAAGATTTTAATTTCGATGCACCAAAAACAAAGGAGCTTGCAACTATCCGTAAGAACCTTAATGTAGCCGATAAACGCTCGCTTTTGGTTGTGCCCGAATTAAATAAGAATGTATATCTGTCATCGCGTAATATACCTAAATCGGAGGTTATTACTCTCGCTGAGCTAAATACTTATGAGATACTTAAAGCTAAGTCATTGGTATTGTTCGAAAGCTCGGTTGAAAAATTAGGTGAATTATTTAATGCATAAGGAGGTATAGAGATGAAAATAATAATTAAGCCTATAGTAACTGAGAAAATGACTGAGTTAGGCGAAAAGCTTAACCGTTACGGATTTATTGTTGATAAAAGAGCCAATAAGCTTCAGATAAAAGATGCTGTTGAGGATCTTTACAACGTTACTGTAACAGATGTCAATACCATGGTTTACGGAGGTAAAACCAAATCGAGGTATACCAAAAGCGGTGTTATAACAGGAAGGACCAACTCCTATAAAAAAGCTATTGTTACATTAGCCGATGGAGAGAATATTGATTTTTATAGCAATATATAATTTGAAATAATGGCAGTAAGAAAATTAAAGCCCACAACACCGGGGCAGAGACACAAAGTTATTGGTGCATTTGACTCAATTACCTCAAGTGCTCCAGAGAAGTCCTTATTGAGGCCGTTGAAAAAATCCGGAGGACGTAACAACCAGGGTAAAATGACCATGCGTTACATCGGCGGAGGCCACAAAAGGAAATACCGGGTAATTGATTTTAAGCGTAACAAAGACGGTGTTAAAGCAACAGTGGATTCAATCCAGTACGATCCAAACCGAAGCGCTCGTATCGCGTTGCTCGTTTACGCTGATGGTGAGAAACGGTACATTCTTGCTCCTAATGGTTTAAAGGTTGGACAGGATATCCAGTCAGGTTCAGGGGTTGCACCTGAGATTGGAAACTCCCTTCCTCTTTCCGACATCCCATTGGGTTCAATAATTCACAACATTGAATTACGCCCGGGACAGGGTGGAATTTTAGCCAGAAGTGCCGGTACTTTTGCCCAGCTCGCTGCCCGTGAGGGTAAGTATGCTGTAGTTAAATTACCTTCCGGTGAAACAAGAATGATCCTGACTACATGTCGCGCTACTATTGGTGCTGTTGGTAACTCAGACCACGCACTTGAGAAATCGGGTAAAGCCGGTCGCTCACGTTGGCTGGGCCGCAGACCAAGAGTTCGTGGAGTTGTTATGAACCCTGTCGATCACCCGATGGGTGGTGGAGAAGGACGTGCCTCCGGAGGACATCCCCGTTCACGTACAGGTGTACTGGCTAAGGGGTACAAGACAAGACATGCTAAAAAGCAGTCTTCAAAGTACATTCTTGAAAAAAGAAAAAAATAACCGGTTAATTTAATTACAGATTATGAGTAGATCATTAAAAAAAGGCCCTTTTATAGACTTTAACCTGGAAAGAAAAATTCTTGCCATGAATGAGTCGGGAAAAAAGACTGTCGTAAAGACATGGGCCAGAGCTTCCATGATTTCGCCGGATTTTGTAGGACACACAGTTGCTGTCCACAATGGTAACAAGTTTATCCCGGTTTATATCACAGAAAACATGGTTGGGCATAAGTTAGGCGAATTTGCACCTACACGTACATTCCGTGGTCATGGTGGTAAGAAGAAATAATCGTCTGGCAAGTGTAAACTATTATTAAAAAGAAAACAATGGGTGCAAGAAAACGATTAAGAGCTGAAAAAATAAAAGAAGCCAAAAAACAACAGTTTTTTGCCAAGCTTAGAAACGTACCGACTTCCCCCCGTAAGATGAGGCTTGTTGCCGACATGATTAGGGGAATGGAAGTAAATCAGGCACTTGACGTCCTGAAGTTCTCTTCAAAAGAGGCTTCACAAAGGGTCGAAAAGTTGCTTTTGTCTGCTATCGCAAACTGGAAAGAAAAGAACGAAGGAGTTCGTTTGGAAGATGCTAATCTATATGTAAAAGAAATTTATGTAGATTCGGCACGAATTTTGAAGAGATTACGTCCGGCGCCCCAGGGCAGGGCTCATCGAATCAGAAAGAGATCCAATCATGTAACTCTTTTTGTTGATAGTAAAGTGTCTAACGAAGAAATTCAAAATAATTAACGAGCTATATGGGACAAAAAGTAAATCCTATAAGTAACAGATTAGGGATTACCCGCGGGTGGGACTCTAACTGGTTTGGCGGAAAGAACTACGGCGATAAACTGCTTGAGGATACAAAGATCCGCAAGTACCTTAATGCTCGTTTGGCAAAAGCCAGCATCTCCAGAATCATCATTGAGAGAACTCTCAAACTGGTAACAATTACAGTATTCACGGCTCGTCCGGGAATAATAATTGGTAAAGGAGGACAGGAAGTTGACAAACTGAAAGAAGAGCTTAAGAAGTTAACCGACAAAGAGGTACAGATAAATATCTTTGAGATCAAGAGACCTGAACTCGACGCAATAATTGTTGCAAACAACATTGCACGTCAGGTTGAAGGACGTATCGCTTACCGTCGTGCTGTCAAGATGGCCATAGCATCAACTATGCGTATGGGCGCTGAAGGCATCAAAGTACAGGTTTCAGGCCGTTTGAACGGAGCTGAAATGGCACGTAGCGAAATGTACAAAGAGGGACGTACACCCCTGCATACTTTCCGTGCTGATATCGACTATGCCAATGTTGAAGCATTGACCAAGATGGGCCTTATCGGAATCAAGGTTTGGATAATGAAAGGAGAGGTTTACGGTAAAAAAGACTTCTCACCGAGTTTCGGAACCAAGGAACAAGGCCGTGGTCGTCATCAGCAAAAAGGCGGACACCGTAGAAGAAAATAGTACCGGTAATCTTTAATTGATTAGGAAAAATGTTACAACCAAAAAAAGTAAAATACAGAAGAAGGCAGAAAGGCCGGATGAAAGGACTTGCCCAGAGAGGTAACGAGATTGCTTTCGGATCTTTTGGAATAAAAGCCTTACAAAGTAAGTGGATTACCAGTCGTCAGCTTGAGGCTGCCAGGGTTGCGGTAACACGTTACATGCAGCGTCAGGGACAGATCTGGATCAGAATATTCCCGGACAAACCTATAACCAAAAAACCTGCAGAGGTTCGTATGGGTAAAGGAAAAGGTAGTCCTGAAGGATTTGTTGCTCCTGTTACTCCCGGAAGGATCATTATTGAATGTGAGGGAGTACCCTATGATGTAGCCAAGGAGGCATTGAGGTTAGCAGCCCAGAAACTTCCTGTTACTACAAGATTTGTTGTGAGAAGGGATTATGTTGAACCTGTAAAAGTAAAATAGGATGAAAACATCAGAGATAAAAGAGATGACGATCAGTGATATTGAAGAGAGAATAGAGAACGAAAAGACCGCTCTTCAGCAAATGGAACTGAATCATAGTGTTTCTCCGTTGGATAATCCTATGAAGATAAGACATGCCCGCAGAAACATTGCACGCTTAATGACAATTTTGCGTCAAAAGCAATTACAAAAATAAAAATAGGCGATGGAGACTAGAAATCTTAGAAAAACAAGAACAGGCATAGTAGTCAGCAACAAAATGGACAAGTCCATAGTTGTTGCCGTTGAAATTCGCGAAAAGCACCCTATCTATGGTAAATTCGTGAAGAAGACCAAAAAATACCATGTCCACGATAATGAGAACACCTGTAACGCAGGGGATATTGTCAAAATTATGGAGACACGTCCTTTGAGTAAAACAAAAAGGTGGAGATTAGTAGAAGTAATTGAAAGAGCTAAGTAATCATGATACAACAAGAAACAAGATTATTAGTTGCCGATAACAGTGGAGCCAAAGAGGCATTATGTATCCGTGTACTTGGTGGTACACGACGCAGATATGCAAGCATTGGTGACCGTATCGTAGTAACTGTGAAAAGTGCTTTGCCCGGTAGTGAAATGAAAAAAGGTACTGTGAGCAAGGCCGTAGTTGTTAGAACGAAAAAAGAGGTAAGACGCCAGGATGGTTCTTACATTCGTTTTGATGAAAATGCATGTGTATTAATCAATGAGGCCGGGGAAATTAGAGGAACCCGTATCTTTGGTCCTGTAGCTCGTGAACTCAGGGAAAATTATATGAAGATAGTTTCTTTAGCGCCTGAAGTACTTTAATATTAAACATTTTAGAAAAATGGCAAAATTACATATTAAAAAAGGCGACACCGTAATTGTAAATTCCGGTGTTAACAAAGGCAAAGAAGGAAAAGTCCTCCAGGTTTTTCCTGATAAGCAAAGGGCCATAGTAGAAGGTATCAACATGGTGAGCAAACACACTAAGCCCAATACCGATAACCCTCAGGGTGGTATTGTGAAAAAGGAAGCTCCTATCCACATTTCAAACCTGAATGTGAAAGATCCTTCAACAGGTAAAGCTACCCGCATTGGCCGTAAATTGGTTGATGGAAAATTAGTACGTTACGCTAAAAAATCAGGGGAGGAGATCAAATAATGGAATCAGTTACATTAAAAACTCAATACATGGAACAGATCACACCAAACCTGGTGAAAGAGTTTGGTTACAAAAGTGTGATGCAAGTTCCTAAATTGGAGAAGATCGTTCTTAATGTTGGTCTTGGTGCTGCTGTTGCAGACAAGAAACTTATTGACAAAGCGATCGATGAACTTACATTAATTACCGGTCAGAAAGCCGTTTCGCGTCTTTCGAAGAAGGACGTTTCAAACTTTAAGCTTCGTAAGAAGATGCCTATCGGTGCGATGGTGACACTTCGCGGAGCCAAGATGTATGAATTCCTGGAGCGCCTTATCCGCGTGGCTTTGCCGCGTATTCGCGACTTCAAGGGGGTCAGCAGTAAGCTTGACGGACATGGTAATTATACGCTTGGTATCGAGGAGCAAATAATATTCCCGGAAATAAATATTGACAATGTTAGTAAAATTACCGGAATGAATATTACTTTTGTGACCTCTGCAAAAACAGATGAAGAGGCTTATGCCCTTCTGAGAGAATTTGGTTTACCGTTTAAGAATTTAAAAAAGAGCTAATATATGGCTAAGGAATCAATGAAAGCCCGCGAGGTAAAAAGGGCTAAGCTTGTTGCCAGGTATGCTGCCAAAAGAGCCAGACTGAAAGAAGAGGGAGATTACATTGGGTTGCAGAAACTTCCTAAGAACTCATCTCCGGTGCGCATGCACAACCGTTGCAAGATCACCGGTCGTCCGAAAGGATACATGAGACAGTTTGGTATTTCAAGGATCCAATTCCGCGAAATGGCTTCAGCCGGTTTAATACCCGGAATTAAAAAGGCAAGTTGGTAACGGTAGATTATTGATAATTGAAGGTTTGATCGAATACAAGCATTCAATAATCAATTATAATTAATCGAGTGTTAAATATTGTCTCGCTTCGGCGGGATCAATTTAAACTTAAGTAAAATGACAGATCCAGTAGCGGATTTCCTGACACGAATCAGGAATGCAATTCAGGCAGGTCACAGAGTCGTGGAGATACCTGCCTCGAATTTGAAAAGGGAAATGACTAAGATCCTTTTCGAAAAAGGGTACATCTTGAACTATAAGTTTATAGATGACAATAAGCAGGGCATGATCAAGATAGCCCTGAAGTACGATCCGGTGTCTAAACACCCGGCTATCAAAAATCTCAAGAGAATTAGTACTCCCGGTTTGCGTAAGTATGTAGGGCACAGAGATCTGCCTCGTGTACTTAACGGACTTGGTATTGCCATTCTTTCAACTTCAAAAGGTGTTATGACCGATAAAGAAGCTCGTTTGAAGAATGTAGGGGGTGAAGTTTTGTGTTACGTTTATTAAAAGAGGAGGATTAATTATGTCAAGAATTGGAAATGCACCGATCAGTATCCCCTCAGGAGTAAATGTAACTGTTAAAGGGGACATGGTAACCGTAAAAGGACCTAAAGGGGAACTGACTCAGAAAATAGCCCCTTCTGTTACAGTAGAAGTTAATGATGGTAAAGTTGAGTTGAAAAGAGCATCCGAGAGTAAGCAGGATAAATCTTTTCACGGATTATACCGTTCACTCATAAATAATATGGTGGTCGGTGTTTCACAAGGATATAAAAAGGAGCTTGAGCTTGTTGGTGTTGGTTATCGTGCCAATTCGCAAGGTCAGTTGCTTGAACTTGCTTTGGGATATTCTCATCCTATCCAAATGATGCTTCCTCCTGAAATTAAGGTACAGGCTGTTACTGACAGAAAGAGTAATCCGTTGATCACTCTTGAATCGATTGACAAACAGTTATTGGGACAGGTTTGCGCTAAGATCCGTTCACTTCGTAAAGTTGAGCCTTACAAAGGTAAAGGTATCCGCTTCAAGGGTGAAGAGGTTCGTCGTAAAGCCGGTAAGTCTGCTAAAGTTTAATATTTTAATTTAAGGAGTTATGGCTTTTTCGAAAACAGAAAGAAGATTAAAGATAAAAAGACGGATCCGTAAGCATATTAACGGAACCGCTGAACGCCCGAGGATGACAGTATTCAGGAGCAATAAACAAATATATGTGCAACTTATCGATGACGTTGCAGGCAAGACTTTGCTTTCAGCCTCTTCACAAGAGACAGGCGACGAGAAAGTAAATAAAGTTGGTCAGGCAGCCAAAGTTGGAAAACTTATCGGTGAGAAGGCTCTTAAGGCAGGGATAACTGCTGTTGTTTTTGACCGTAACGGTTATCTGTATCATGGTAGAGTTAAACAATTAGCCGACGCAGCCAGAGAAGCCGGGCTTAAATTCTAAACAACTATGGATAAGAATAAAAGAGTAAAAAGTAATAATGATCTGGATCTGAAAGATCGTTTGGTTGCCATCAACAGGGTAACTAAAGTAACCAAAGGTGGTAGAACCTTCAGCTTTTCGGCCATTGTTGTGGTAGGTAACGAAAACGGCATCGTTGGCTGGGGGCTTGGTAAAGCTGGTGAAGTAACTACTGCCATTGCCAAGGGAGTTGAAGCTGCCAAGAAAAATCTGGTTAAAGTACCTATTCTTAAAGGTACAATACCTCACGAACAAAGAGCACATTACGGCGGAGCACGTGTGTTCCTAAAGCCTGCCTCACACGGTACCGGAGTAAAAGCCGGTGGTGCGATGCGTGCAGTACTTGAGAGTGTTGGTGTAACTGATGTTCTGGCAAAATCAAAAGGATCGTCTAACCCTCACAACCTTGTTAAGGCCACTATCGAGGCCTTGATGGAATTGCGCGATGCCCACACTGTGGCACAGCACAGAGGTGTTGGTATGGACAAAGTGTTTAACGGTTAATACGAATTATGATGGCTAAGAAGAAGATCAGAATAACACAGACTAAAAGTAAGATAGGTGCTCCCGAGCGTCAGAAAAGAACCCTGGCAGCTTTAGGTTTGAAAAAGATGCACCAGACTGTTGAACATGACGACACTCCCGTTATCCGGGGAATGGTTGATAAGGTTAAACACCTTGTTACTGTAGAGAAATAATATTAACGAATAAGTACTGATATACAGATATGGACTTAAGTAATTTAAAACCGGCAAAAGGATCTGTGAAATCCGAGAAACGTATCGGACGCGGACAGGGATCGGGACGTGGTGGTACTTCCACCCGTGGACACAAAGGTGCCAAATCCAGATCCGGATACTCTCGTAAGTTTGGTTTCGAAGGAGGTCAGATGCCTTTACAGCGCAGGGTTCCTAAGTTTGGATTCAAGAACATTAACAGAGTAGAGTACAAAGCTATTAATATTGAGGTGCTTCAGGCACTTGCCGATAAGAACAAAGTCACGACTATCGATCCTGAATTCCTAAGAAGTACAGGAATGGTAAGAAAAAATGACAAAGTTAAGATCCTTGGTAAAGGAGAATTATCAGCAAAACTGGAAGTTAAAGCACACGCTTTCTCGAAAAGCGCAGTTGAAGCTATAGAAGCAGCTCAGGGAACCGTTGTAAAATTGTAATTTAATGAAACTAGTCGAAACTATCCATAACATTTGGAAGATCGAGGATCTTAAAACTCGTATTTTAACCACTCTGGGATTTCTTTTAGTATACAGACTGGGTTCATTCGTAGTGTTACCCGGTATTGATCCTGCCAAGCTTGCAGGTTTGAGCCAGCAGACACGTGAAGGCGTTATGGGCCTGCTCGATATGTTCTCAGGGGGTGCGTTTTCCAATGCATCGATCTTTGCATTGGGTATCATGCCTTACATCTCTGCATCTATTGTAGTGCAGTTGTTGGGTATGGCTATTCCTTATTTCCAGAAGTTACAGCGAGAAGGAGAAAGTGGTCGACGTAAGATTAATCAGATTACCCGTTATCTAACAGTGGTAATTCTGCTTGTTCAGGCGCCGGGTTATCTGGCAAACCTTGCTAATCAGGCAGGTGAGGCAATAGTAGAGAGTGGTTGGTCGTTCAATGTGACCAGTACCATTATCCTGACTGCCGGAACCATGTTCGTGATGTGGTTGGGTGAGCGTATAACCGATAAAGGTATAGGAAACGGAATATCGTTGATCATCATGATCGGTATCATAGCAAGACTCCCGCAGGCATTCTTTGCCGAGTTGGTGTCACGTCTTGAAGCTACTGCCGGAGGCGGTGGTTTGGTGATGCTGTTGATCGAACTTGTTCTTCTGTTCTTCGTATTTGTGGGAACTATCCTGCTCGTACAGGGAACACGTCGTATACCGGTTCAGTATGCTAAGCGAATTGTAGGAAACAAACAATACGGAGGTGTTCGTCAGTATATTCCTTTAAAGGTAAATGCTGCAGGTGTTATGCCTATCATCTTTGCCCAGGCAATAATGTTTATTCCTATAACTGTTGCAGGATTTGTTAACAGTGAATCGGCAACCGGTTTTGCAGCTGTTTTTGCTGACATAACAGGTTTCTGGTACAATTTTGTTTACGCATTGATGATCATTGCTTTTACCTATTTCTACACTGCGATTACTATCAATCCTACTCAGATGGCTGAGGATATGAAACGTAACGGAGGTTTTATTCCGGGTGTTAAGCCGGGAAGGAAAACCGTCGAGTATTTGGACTCAGTAATGTCCAAGATCACTCTTCCGGGTTCTATATTCCTTGCTATTGTTGCCATTCTGCCGGCATTTGCCATGATGGCAGGAGTTGAGCGTTCATTTGCCTATTTCTACGGAGGTACATCTCTTTTGATCCTTGTAGGTGTTATTCTTGACACACTGCAGCAGATAGAGAGTCACCTGTTGATGAGGCACTATGACGGATTGATGAAGTCAGGCAGAATTAAGGGTCGTACCGGTGGCGGTGCGCAGGCAATGTATTAATCCGTTGCATTGAGGAGATGATTTATCTAAAGACTGACGAAGAAATTGAACTGTTGAGAGAGGCTAACCTTTTGGTTGCCCGAACTCTTGCAGAAGTAGCGAAGTTGATAAAGCCGGGTGTTTCTACGTTAGAACTTGACAAGGTTGCAGAAACTTTTATCAGAGATAACAAAGCTGTTCCGGGATTCTTGGGGTATCACGGATTCCCGAACACTTTATGTACTTCTGTTAACGAACAGGTAGTACATGGAATACCAAATAAAAAACCATTGAAAGAGGGTGATATCCTGTCGGTTGATTGCGGTACATTACTGAATGGTTATTACGGAGATTCAGCATATACTTTTTGTGTTGGTGAGGTAAAGCCTGAGATAAAGGCTCTGCTCGACGCAACTAGGGAGTCACTTTACAAAGGTATTGAGAATGCCGTTGAAGGTAAAAGGCTCGGGGATGTAGGGTTTGCCATCCAGAATTATGTTGAGACCCGCGGATATTCTGTTGTCAGGGAAATGGTTGGTCACGGAGTAGGCAAAAACCTCCACGAAGCCCCGGAAGTCCCGAATTATGGGCGAAGGGGAAACGGTGTGAAACTTAAAAGTGGTATGGTTATTGCTATAGAGCCAATGATCAATCTTGGTAAGAGAAATATTCTTCAGGAGAACGATGGCTGGACAATAAGAACAGTTGACAGAAGCATATCTGCCCACTTCGAACACACAATTGCCGTAAGGAAGGAGAAAGCAGATATTCTTTCAAGTTTTAAATTTGTAGAAGAAGTATTATCTTTGCAGTCTGAAAAATAAAAAGTTAAAAGAATTATGGCAAAACAGCCCTCAATTGAACAGGACGGAACGATCATTGAAGCACTCTCTAACGCAATGTTTCGCGTTGAGTTAGAGAATGGTCACATTATCACAGCGCACATCAGCGGAAAGATGCGTATGCATTATATCCGTATTCTGCCCGGTGATCGTGTGAAGGTGGAAATGTCACCGTATGATCTCACTAAAGGAAGAATAACATACAGATACAAATAAGTTGAAAGTACAAAGTTAAAAGTGGGAGGTTTAAAAGTTATTCAGCTTTTAATTTGAGAACTTTTGACTTTATAAACTAAAAAGTTATGAAAGTTAGAGCATCAATCAAGAAGCGTAGCGACGAATGTAAGATCGTGAAGCGTAAAGGTCGCTTGTATGTGATTAATAAAAAGAATCCAAAGTTTAAACAACGTCAAGGATAATAAAAAAATAAAATTATGGCTAGAATTGCTGGAGTTGACATACCCTCAAATAAGAGAGGAGAAATAGCTTTGACATACATTTTCGGTATCGGTCGGAGCAGAGCAAACAAAATTCTTCAGGAAGCCGGTATCGACCGCGATGTAAAGGTTAAAGACTGGAACGATAAGGATATCACCACTGTTCGTGAGATCATCTCGAACAACTTCAAGATAGAGGGTGAGCTTCGTTCGGAAGTACAGCTTAACATCAAGCGTTTGATGGATATCGGATGTTATCGTGGCATTCGTCACCGTATCGGTTTACCCGTGCGAGGACAATCAACAAAGAACAATGCCAGGACAAGAAAAGGTAAAAAGAAAACCGTTGCAAACAAAAAGAAAGCAGTTAAATAATAATTAGAACTATGTCAAAAAAGTCGGGATCTCACAAGAAAAGAGTCGTAAAAGTAGAGGCACAGGGACAGGCACATATCCATAGCTCTTTTAACAACATTATTGTAACACTTACAAATTCCAACGGCCAGGTGATCTCTTGGTCAAGCGCCGGTAAAATGGGATTTAAAGGGTCGAAAAAGAACACTCCTTATGCTGCTCAGATGGCAGCTCAGGATTGTGCAAAAGTTGCTTACGACCTTGGGTTACGTAAAGTAAAAGTGTATGTTAAAGGGCCGGGTAACGGACGTGAATCAGCTATCAGAACTATTCACGGAGCAGGTATTGAGGTTATGGAAATTGTAGATGTTACTCCATTGCCACACAACGGGTGTCGTCCGCCTAAAAGAAGAAGAGTTTAATCACTAGTTGTTAACCATAAGTTTTTGGTTTTAAATTTTGAATCATGATTGGTTATACGATTATTAACCTCCTCTCTATAATCAGACGGCTGCCATATTCATCGTTTAAAATCAAAAATTAAAATCAAAAATTTAGAAGAATGGCTAGATATATTGGTCCAAAAACAAAGATTGCCCGTAAATTCGGGGAAGCAATCTATGGTCCTGATAAAAATTTCGAGAGAAAAAATTATCCTCCAGGACAACATGGGAATAACCGTAGAAGAAAAACAAGTGAATACGGTGTTCAGTTAAAAGAAAAGCAAAAAGCCAAATACACCTATGGTGTCTTGGAAAAGCAATTCAGTAACCTGTTTAAAAAGGCGTCACGCCACAAAGGTATTACCGGTGAGGTGTTGCTAGGGTTACTTGAGTCAAGATTAGACAATGTTGTGTACCGTCTGGGTATTGCACCTACACGTGCAGCTGCCCGTCAGTTGGTATCACACCGTCACATACTTGTTGACGGAAGCATTGTAAACATACCTTCTTATCAGGTTAAGCCGGGTCAGTTGGTAGGAGTCAGGGAGAAATCAAAATCACTGGAAATAATTGCAGATTCACTTGCCAACAGCAAAGTACATCAGTACTCATGGCTGGAGTGGGATCGTGATTCTTACACAGGTAAATTCATGAACATTCCTGAGAGGTCTGATATTCCTGAAAATATCAAAGAACAATTGATCGTTGAATTGTATTCTAAATAATCTATTCTTATGGCAATATTAGCATTCCAAAAACCAGAAAAAGTAATAATGCTGGAAGCCGACGATAAATTCGGCAGATTTGAATTTCGTCCGCTTGAACCGGGATACGGTATAACCGTTGGAAATGCCTTAAGAAGGATTTTGTTGTCCTCACTTGAAGGGTATGCGATCACTACCGTGAAGATTGAGGGTGTTGATCATGAGTTTTCTACTATTCCTGGAGTGATTGATGATGTTACAAATATCATTCTGAACATGAAACAAGTGCGTTTCAAGCGTATTGTTGAAGATGTTGAGGATGAAAAGGTTTCAGTCAATATCTCAGGTCAGGAGGCACTTACAGCAGGTGATCTTAATCAGTTCATGAATGGATTTGAGGTTTTGAATCCTGAATTGATTATCGCCAGAATGAATCCTGAGGTAGAGCTTCAGATGACACTGACAATAAACAAAGGTCGCGGTTATGTTCCGTCGGAAGAGAACAAACCTGCTGAGGCTGAGTTTGGTGTTATTGCAATAGATTCTATCTTCACTCCAATAATCAATGTGAAATATACTGTTGAAAATTACAGGGTGGAGCAGAAGACTGACTATGAAAAACTGGTTTTTGAAATAACTACAGACGGATCTATTCATCCGAAAGAAGCATTGAAAGAATCTGCAAAGATACTTATCTATCACTTCATGCTGTTCTCAGATGAGAAAATCACTCTTGATTCGGAAGAGAAGTATGGTAATGAGGAGTTCGATGAGGAAGTTCTTCATATGCGTCAGGTGCTGAAAACCAAGTTGGTTGATATGGATCTTTCAGTTCGCGCATTGAACTGTCTGAAGGCAGCCGATGTAGACACACTTGGTGAGCTTGTTACTTACAACCGTAACGATCTGCTTAAGTTCCGTAACTTCGGTAAGAAGTCACTAACAGAACTTGATGACCTGTTGGATAATATGGGGCTTACTTTCGGAATGGATACTTCTAAGTATAAACTTGATAAGGAATAATCGAAATGAGACATAGAAAGAAATTTAATCATTTAGGAAGAACTTCTGCACACCGTAAAGCTATGCTTGCCAATATGGCAAGTTCTTTACTGGTGCATAAGAGAATAAAGACCACTTTGGCAAAGGCTAAAGCCCTGCGTATATACGTTGAGCCCCTGATCACAAAGACCAAAGGTCTTAGCACAGTAGGCGAGAAGACTCATGCACAACGTGTTGTGTTCAGTTATCTTCAGAGCAAAGAAGCAGTTAAAGAGCTTTTTACAGAGATAGCACCAAAGGTTGCTGACCGTCCGGGTGGTTACACACGTATATTAAAACTGGGAAACAGGTTGGGTGACAATGCTGAGATGTGTTACATCGAGTTGGTTGATTACAATGAGAATATGCTGAGTGCTTCTAAATCGGCTGAGAAGAAAAAGACTACACGTCGTGGCCGTCGTAAGAAAACTGCCGAGGCTGCTGTTACCACACCTGTAGCAGAAGCAACTGCAACTGCTGAAGCTTCTGCAACAGAGGAGAAAGTGGAAGATGTTCAGGAGGCAAAAACGGAAGAGGTTGCTGAAACTAAAGCAGAAGCAAAAACTGAAGTTAAAGCTGAAGAAACTACTGAAGCTCCCGCAGAAGAAGCTAAAGAAGATAAAAAGGAAGAAGATACAAAGGCAGACTCTAAGGAGTAAGCCGGAGGAGACACAAGGGGAGAAGGCCTTAAGGCCTTTCCTCTCCTGTTGTTGACTACATGATGATGAGGGGGGATATAGCCGATGGCCGTATCCTTTTTTTTTGAAAAAATGTTACACTAAAAATAGAATAATTATGGGACAAATTGCAAATGTTCACGCTCGTGAGATCCTTGATTCACGAGGAAATCCTACTATCGAAGTAGAAGTTACATTGGAAAGCGGTTTTGTTGGTCGTGCTGCTGTACCGTCAGGTGCATCAACAGGCGAGAACGAAGCTCTTGAACTGAGAGATGGTGATAAAAAAAGATATTCAGGTAAAGGAGTGCTTAAGGCTGTTGCTAACGTAAATGACATTATCGGCCCTGAGCTTATTGGCATGAGTGCCATGGATCAGGTTGGAATAGACATGAAGATGCTTGAGATGGACGGAACTCCTACAAAGAGCAAACTTGGTGCTAACGCCATTTTAGGCGTTTCTCTTGCTGTAGCAAGAGCCGCTGCCGAGTACCTTGGACTGCCTTTGTACCGTTACATCGGCGGAACAAATGCCAAGACCCTTCCTGTTCCTATGATGAATATTATTAACGGTGGTTCACACTCTGATGCTCCTATTGCATTTCAGGAGTTCATGATCCGTCCGGTAGGTGCTAAGAGTTTCCGCGAAGGTCTTCGTATGGGTGCTGAAGTATTTCACTCACTTAAGAAAGTTCTCCACGACCGTGGCCTGAGTACTGCAGTTGGTGATGAAGGTGGTTTTGCTCCTGCTCTTGACGGAACAGAAGACGCTCTTGAAAGCATTATCAAGGCTATTGAAAATGCAGGTTACAAGGCAGGTCGTAAAGAAGACGGTGGTGATGTTTCTATTGCTCTCGACTGTGCTGCATCTGAGTTCTATGTTGACGGAGTTTACGATTACACTAAATTTGAAGGTGCTAACGGTGCCAAACGTACTGCTGAGGAGCAAGTAGAGTATCTTGCCCAATTGGTAGAGAAGTATCCTATCGATTCAATCGAGGATGGCATGAATGAAAGTGACTGGGACGGCTTTGTTCTTCTGAACAACAAACTTGGCGATAAGTGTCAGTTGGTAGGTGACGACCTGTTCGTAACCAACGTTGAGTACCTGAAGAAAGGTATTGAGCTTGGTGCTGCCAACTCTATCCTTATCAAAGTTAATCAGATTGGTACTCTTACCGAGACTTTGAACGCTATCGAAATGGCTCACCGTGCAGGTTACACTTCAGTAACTTCACACCGTTCAGGTGAAACCGAGGATTCAACAATTGCCGACATTGCAGTTGCTACAAACAGCGGACAGATCAAAACTGGTTCACTAAGTCGTTCTGACCGTATGGCAAAGTATAACCAGCTTCTTCGTATCGAAGAGGAACTTGGTGATGCTGCAGTGTACGGATATGCTAAGGTAGAAAAGAAAAAATAACAAACATTTGTTAAATTAACCTAAAAGGGTGGGGATGAAACCTCACCCTTTTTTATTTTTAATACAGTTAACTCCTAAATATTACAAGTGACATGTGAATTATTATCAAACAGCTTATTTCATTGAGGTTGTGAAATGCCAACATGTGTAGACAAGTTACAAAATTAATAGATCATGATGAAATTTGATGTTGTGAACTAAGTCACAGAGTATCAGAATAAAAAGATATAGAATGTCAAATGTGTGATTTTTATTAAACTTGTCTTTACAAATTGTTGTTAGGCATGAGTAGACTTAACTAAATCGGAAAATATTTTGTATCTTTATAGTCAATGTTAATGCATAATTAAACGCTTAAATTATGGACCATATAAAACAAAAAATTATTGAAGTAGGTCTTCCCAATGCGAAGATCGT
>Ga0256913_10000398_pt1 | contig 22366 bp, 21 predicted proteins | sample Axial_MatmetaG_FD_185970 | JGI IMG/M metagenome (GOLD analysis project Ga0256913, IMG submission 185970) | Deep-sea worm associated microbial mat communities from Axial Seamount, Juan de Fuca Ridge, Pacific Ocean - Axial_Mat | ecosystem: Environmental > Aquatic > Marine > Oceanic > Microbial... | reverse complement strand
TCATCAAAATCTTTCTTACTTTTAACTCTCGTTTTCTACCCCGCAAAATTACCAAAATAATGAAACGGCTAATACTTATCTTTCTTTGGTTACCATTGCTGGTCTCTGCACAAATCAACGATGATTTCTCAGATGGTGATTTTACCCAAGATCCGGAGTGGATTGGCAATACTGAAAAGTTTAAAGTAAACAGCAATTTTCAGTTGCAACTTAATGATACTGCTGCCGGTTTATCTTATCTGGCATCGGCAAACAGTATAACATCAGAGTGTGAATGGCGGTTTTGGGTGAAGCAATCCTTTTCACCTTCGGGAAATAACAATAGCAGGGTCTATTTGATTAGCAATCAACAGAACCTTTTTGCACCTTTACAGGGATATTTCTTACAACTGGGTGAAGCCGGCAGCAGCGATGCTATCGAGTTGTTCAGGCAGGATGGTGAAACCACCGTTTCTGTTTGTCGGGGAACCGAAGGGTTGGTTGCAGGTTCGTTTTCGATGACGATTAAAGTAACAAGAGATAATTCAGGGCTGTGGGAGATTTTTATTGACAGGGAGGGAATCGGCATCTTTTTACCGGAAGCATCCGGAACAGATAACACCTGGCAAAACACGGGCTGGTTTGGGTTCTGGACAAAATATACCAAAAGCAATGCTTCCAAATTTTACTGGGATGATGTTTATGTGGGTGAACCTTTTATTGATACTGATCCTCCGGTGTTAGAATTTACCGAAGCAACTTCCGACTCAACTTTGTTGTTAAAGTTTAATGAGCCACTGGATGAAAACAGTGCAACTCTAAAAACTAATTATGAAGTTGATCATGGGTTTCAAAATCCCACCGGTGTTACACTTAACGGAGTGGAAGTGTTGTTGAAATTTGATCAGAAATTCCAAAATGGAACAGATTATAATCTATCTGTTTCAAATATTAAAGACTTGGCAGGAAATGTAATAGAGCCTTATCAAACTACCTTTTCGTGGTATCAGGCCCATAGATTTAATGTGGTATTCAATGAAATATATCCTGATCCTTCACCCTCCTTAGGCTTGCCCAAATATGAATTTATTGAACTTTACAACCGGACCGATAAAGCCATTTCTTTGGATGGGTGGAAACTCATTATAGGTTCTTCTGAAAAGGATTTCTATAATATTTCAATCAAACCCAACGGATACCTGATTCTTGGAAAAGAAGAGGCTGCCAACGATTTTGCCAACTTTGGTGACTTTTACGGATTCAGCAGTTTTTCGCTAACAAACTCAGGTCAGACACTTATTCTGAACAACAATAACAATGAAACCATCAGCCGGATTACCTATTCAAAAGACTGGTACCATGATCCGGACAAAAATGAGGGAGGCTGGACAATAGAGCAAATTAATCCTGATAATGTTTGTTCTGAAATTGATAACTGGCGGGCTTCCGAAAGTAGTTATGGAGGTACCCCCGGTGAAAAGAATTCCGTTTTTGAGGAAATAACACTTTATCCTGCCATCGACCGTTTTGAATTGATAGGTAGCGATGTTCTCCGTATCTGGTTCAACCAGGCAATGGATGCTACTTCTTTAGAAGAGGTAAATTTTTACATTGTTGACAACAACATTGGGTCTCCTTCTGCTGTTTTTACCGATGAAGCCGAACCCCGGAAAGCCGAACTTTATTTTAACACTTCGTTTACAACCGGACTGCTTTATACTTTACAAATCAGCATAGAAATAAACAACTGCATGGGGCTTCATCCAATAGAAGAGTTAAAACTCTCATTTGGCATTCCTGAAAATATTGAACCCATGGATGTGGTTATCAATGAAATTTTGTTCAATCCACTAGGTGATGGAGTGGATTATGTTGAACTCTACAATCGATCAGAAAAAGCCATCGACCTGAGTCTTTGCAAAATAGGCTCTGTGCACATTTCACCGCCCAATCCGCCTGACACCTCCTATTATCCAATTACAGAGGAGCAATTGTTGTTTGTTCCGGGCGGGTACATGGTGCTTACCAAGTCTCCTGAAACAGTTATTGATCAATATCATTCACCGAATCCGGAATCTTTTATTCGTGTTGATCCGTTTCCTTCGTTTAACAACGAATCAGGAACTGTGTTGCTTGCCACTATTGATGATTTGCTGATTGACCGATTCTCTTACAACGAAGAGATGCAATATCCATTATTGAATTATGTGGATGGCGTGGCGCTGGAACGCATTAATCCAGATAACCCGACTAACGACAACAACAACTGGCATTCAGCAGCAGAAAGTGTTGGTTTCGGAACTCCGGGATATCAAAATTCTCAATGGATGAACCCTGTAATTACGGAAGATGAAATAACCATTGAACCCGAAGTTTTTTCACCTGATAATGACGGGCACGAGGATGTCATCAACATCAACTATCATTTTGATAAACCCGGGTATAATATGAAAATCATGGTTTATGATCAAAACGGGCGATTGGTTCGCAACCTGATTGATAATGAACTTTCAGGAGCTTCGGGAAGCATCAGCTGGGATGGCATTACCAATGATAATTCCAAAGCACAGGTAGGTATATATATCTTTTACATTCAGGTGTTCGACACCGATGGTAATGTTAAATCGTGGAAGAAAACCGGAGTGCTTGCTACTCGTTTTTAATGCCTTGATTAGTGGTTTATGCAACTTCCGGATATTATAATTAATAGCAGCAAAAGGTTTAAATAATTAATGAAAACATTTGTAATTAAAAATATATACTACATTTGCATAGTATTTAGCTGGAAAAACATATGATACTTTCTAAAACATCTGAGTATGCAGTTCGTATTCTGACCTTTATGGCTGCGAATAACAAAGAGCGATATAGCGCTAAATTCCTTTACGAACAGCTTAATATTCCCTATAAATATCTTACTAAGCTTATGACTGATTTGGCCAAGCAAGGCTGTGTAACTAGTTTGCAAGGGCGCGACGGTGGATTTGTTATCAGCAGGGATATAAATAAGATATCGGTTGCCGACATTGTTGAAGCGGTTGAGGGGCGTAACCGTTTTGATGGTTGTGTTTTAGGCTTTGATGAGTGTTCAGATGAAAACCCGTGTGCCATGCACCAGTTTTGGGAGGAGAACAAGAGAAACATTATTTATATGCTGGAGCACACAACATTAGGGAGTTTAACAAAAAAGAGCATTTTTAAATTCTAACTTTTTTAATCAATAATCCAATATCGAAATAGTATATTTTTAATTAAAACCATTATATTATGAAACAATCATTACTCGACAAATTTATGAGCAAGAAGGGGCTTTACACAGGCTTTTGGCTCATTGCCATTTTTATGGTTTCGGCACTGATTTATTTCACTGCCAACCTTCAAAAGGAGGTTCCTCCTATTCCTCAAACTGTTAAATCAACATCGGGAGAGGTGCTTTATACCTACGATGATGTGGTTGAGGGAAAAGGATATTTCCAGGAATTCGACCTGATGGACTGGGGAACATTGCTGGGAATGGGTGCTTATATGGGCCCTGATTTTACCACTGAGTTTTTCCACTTCAGAGCTGAATATTTGTATGACTATTACGGAAAACAAATGTATAGCAAATCAGACAAGGAGCTTACTGACATTGAGCGCGGCGCTGTTAAAGAACGTGTTAAACAAGATTTCCATAAGCAAACCAAACTACTTGAAGAAGGGGTTGTTTATACAGAGGGTTCAGCAGCTGCATATAAACGAAACGTTGCCCATTTAACCAATATGTTGGTAAAAGGCGATAAAGAACGTGCTTTTACCGGAGGTGTTATTTATGCTGAAGAAGCTCAAAAGATTGCTGCTTTTGTTGACTGGTCGCAATTGGTTGCCTCTTCATTGCGTCCCGGTACCGAAGGAAAAGTTGGTAGCGAACGTACCTGGTCAAATAACTGGCCAAACGAGCCACTTGTTGACCAGGATCTGATGTACAACAATCATATCGTATCTTTATGGGAATTCTTGATTTTATGGACTTTGACCATCGTGGTTATTTTCCTTTCATACGAATACCTTTTCAAACACAGCAGCGAAGAAAAGCTGGAGCCTGCATTGAAAGTTACCTCTCTTTTTAAATCACAAAAGAAACTGTTAAAATACGTTCCTATTGTAAGTTTACTATTTGTTGTGCAATTGTTTTTAGGTGCTTATCTTGCTCACCTTTATGCCGATCCTACACAGGATTTTGTCTTTTCACAAAGCATTCTTCCATTTAACGTACTACGTTCCATGCACACACAGTTGGCCATTCTTTGGGTTGCTGTAGGTTGGTTAGTAGGTGGTTTGCTGATTGCACCCTGGGTAGCCAATAAAGATCATAAATTTCCATGGCTAGTTGACGTGCTTTGGGTTGCTTTACTGGTTGTGGCTGTTGGTTCGATGATAGGACTTTATATGGGGGCTACCGGTGCCATGCGCGACACCTGGTTCTGGTTAGGTAATGAAGGGCGAGAGCTGCTAAATCTTGGCCGTGTTTGGGATATTGGTTTGGTATTAGGACTTGTTTTCTGGTTCCTGCTAATTATTACATTAATCAAAAAAGCTTCCACCAACAACCCGTTGGTGGGAACCATTATCTGGTCGGCATTTGCCATTGCAACCCTGTACATTGCCGGTATGATGCCAGTTCATAAAATCATGCCTAACTTTACACTGGATGATTACTACCGCTGGTGGGTAATTCACCTTTGGGTTGAATTAACCTTTGAGCTGTTTGCTGCCGGTACTATTGCCTTTATGACGGTTTCGCTGGGACTGATTTCACAAAAGACTGCCGAAAGAACCATGTTCTTTGAGTTGTTCCTCATTATGATGTCGGGTACACTGGGCGTAGGTCACCACTATTTCTGGCAGGGACTTGATGAATACTGGATTGCAATTGGTGGTATCTTCTCGGCACTTGAGCCATTGCCACTGGCACTGATGATTGTTGAAGCCTGGAAAAATCAGCGTGAACAAAAACTATCAGGAAAAGAGAACAAATTCTCCACTCCATTTATGTGGATTGCCGGTTCGGCAGTACTTAACTGGATTGGTGCCGGATTCTTCGGTATGATTATCAACACGCCAACCATTTCTTATTATTCACATGGTACCTACCTGATTATGCCTCACGGACATGTTGCTTTATTAGGTGCTTTTGGATACATTTCCATTGCATTCCTCTATATGACATCACGCGCCAACGCTATGGCCAACGGCTGGATTTGGAATGACAAATGGAGTAAAATCGGTTTCTGGCTGCTTACCATTGGAACAATCCTCTACGCATTACCAACATTAATGATTGGACTGGAACAAACCAAACTGGCTGCCGAAATGGGATATTACTACACCCGTACCCGTGAAGCACTCGATTTGGTTCATGGCTGGATGTGGTTCCGTATATTACCTGACGGCATGATGTTACTTGGTGGAGTAATTGTATTCCTCGACTTATTTACTAAAACCTTTATGGGTAAGAAAGCAGTAAACGCATAATACCCAAAACTGTATATTTTAATAAATCCCTCTTACCAAAGTAAGAGGGATTTTTGTATTCAATAACTTCCATATCTTAGCTGCTTAATTTGGTAAACTCATGGAACTACCCCTCGAAAACAGATTAATCAATCATTTTAATAAAGAAGAGCTGATCTCTTCAATTAATAAGAGTGATGATTTATTCAATCAGATGGTAGAGATTACTTTGTCAAACAGAAATCCAAAATCATGGAGAGCACCATGGATAATAAACCATACAATACATAAAAATGATTCAAGAATCGCACCTCATTTTGAAGCATTCGTTAAAGCCATTGATGGTAAAAAAGATGGTTATCAGCGGGAATTATTGAAAATTATTGACAAAATAGATATCCCCGAAGAATTTGAAGGAATCCTTTTTGACAAATGTTCATCGATTTGGGAAAAACCAAAGAAAAGTCCGGCAACCAGAATTGTAGCATTTAAGATTATGTTGAAAATTGCCCGCAAATATCCTGATTTAAAGAATGATATTTCATTTTTAACCCAAAAACATTATACTGAAACACTTTCACCTGGAATTCAAAAATCTCTGAAAAGAATGATAAAGGAAGAATGAATATTGTTGTTTTAAATTGAAACAGAACCATTTAATAAAAACTAAACATACATTGTTTGCATAATCATCTAATTGTTCTATTTTTGACTACTTTCTAATAATTAATAAAAAAACAGCTAAATGAAAAAGATTTACACATTAGTACTTGCTTTAGTTCTCTTTTTACCTGCAACTTATTCGCAAAAAGGATTAAGCCTTGGCCTGAACGGAGCCTTTATTTCGTCAACCATCCTCAACCAGAATACTTGGGGCAATGGTCATGAGTATGATTACAAACCAACCTTCAGCGGCTCGTATGGTTTCGATATTGGTTATAACTTTACCGACCACATTGGTATTTATAGTGGTTACTGGTTTACAGATTTAGGACAGAATTATGATGATCAATATGAGCATGTACCTTGGGAAAGAGATATTCAATTAAAATATCATATGGTTCCGGTTATGCTGAAATTTACAGGATCGCAGTCAAGAGTAAACTTCATAGGTGGTATCGGAGTATTGTTTGCCATGCTTAAAGAAGCAAATCAAATCTGGACACGTGATGGCGAAGACTGGAACAATGAGGAGAACCTGGGTGCCAAAGATGTTACCAGCCGTTTTGAAAGCAGCGATATCATTCTCAACTTTGAACTGGGTGCACGTATTATCATTATTGATAATTTATATTTAGATGCTTCTCTTAATCTTGGTTATGGTCTAAAAGACATAAATGTAAAAGAGTGGCAGATACCTGATTCAAAGGATGAATATAAAGCATCAAACAATGCTTATGGCGGTATTAAACTGGGCATCGCTTATGTTTTATTTGGAAAATAGTAAAATTCTTAAACCTTGACTAGTCCTGAATAACCGTTACAGGTTTTTAGTAAAGTTAATAAATTAATTGCATTTTAAATAAACATACTTTTTAAAGCATTGGTTAACCATTTAATAAGAACTCCATTTCTAATATTGATAACAATAGCTTAAAATTTAAAGACAATCTTTCATCCATAACCAGAATCAAAATAATTCAAACTAAAAAGCCACACTCTGCAAACAGAATGTGGCTTTTAATAAAGTAATTTATTCGACTAACCTCTTTTGAAAACAATAGAAGTAACCGTTACATCGTCACCACCCATGTTAATGGTCAGCCCATATGGACGGTCGTCGCTGATATTGATCTGTGCATCACCGGCTTTTCCGGTTAGCTGCTGCCAGATAGTTACTGCCTGATGAACGCCGGTTCCGCCGGTTGGGTGTCCCCAGCCAATCAAACCACCGGTAGTGTTAAAAGGAAGTTCTCCATCGCGGCCGGTTTTTCCTTCGGCAACGTAATCGGCACCTTCACCTTTGGCTGCAAGGCCAAGTGCCTCAACAGCCAGAATACCTGCAATGGAGAAACAGTCGTGGGTTTCAACGGTTCCCACCTGATCGATGGTAATACCGGCACTTTCCAATGCCTGATGTGCTGCATACTTAATGGTTTCCAACTCGGTTAAATCTGTTGGGTCGGAAGTAATATCTCTTACAGCATGACCAAAACCAACAACCTCTACCGCATCTTTCTTATCGATTCCCATACGCTCCAAACCCTCTTCCGAGCAGATGGTAATACCTGAAGCTGCATCCGAAACTTTGGAGCAATCCAATACAGTTAGATGATCAACAAAGAATTTTCCATTGGGTTGCATCTTCAAAGCAGTGGCATAAGGATCGGGGGTAGCGTTGTGGTACTCCTGAGCTGTCGGGTCTAAACGAGCATTTTCGATGGCATTGGCATACCAGCGGGCCATTCCTTTACGGGTGCGGTCGAAACCATACTTTTCGTAATAAGCTCCGGCACGGTCGCTAAACTGCCCCGGGAAAAAATAAGCATGGCCTTTTTTACGATTTTTAAACCATCCTGCCATGGCAAGGATGTCGGCACCATAAATGGCTTTTACCGTATTCTGAACCTCAAAGCCCAGTGAAAGAACCACTTCAGCAGTTTCGGCCAAAACCTGACGAATACCTGTTACCAGCGAAAGTCCGCCCGATGCACAGGCACCTTCTACCCTTACAGCAGGTTTCATGGACAGCCCTTTGTCAATCATAGGGATAAATCCATCCAGATGACCCTGTTTGTTAAAACGGCCTGCCATAAAGTTACCAATTACTGATTCGTCAACATTTTTGGCTCCGCCAATTTGTTCCAGAACACCTTGCCCTGCTTCTTTAATATAATGCTCAATGCCCGGACGGGGTTTACGCGGATTGAACTCCTTGCGGCCGGTACCCAATGAAATGGTGTTGTATCCGGCAGCCATATATACTTTTCTTCTTAACTTCTTCATATCTGTATTCATTTATTATTCAAAATAGTTGTTAATAGGTCCGTAAGCGTGATAGAATCCTGTTAACATAACCGTGTTCACATCATCTGCATTGTTGGCTACGTTATCCGAAACCAGTTTTTCGCCAATGGCTTTCGAACGTTTTCCGTAACGCATGGCAATCTCAGCTCCCAATGTTTCGGTATTTTTCAGGTCGTTGTAAAACTTGCCAAAAAATTCTTCTTTGTTTTTCATACGTAAAGTGGCTTTCCATGGAACCACGGTTGAAGGAATCTCACCAAGCATGGTATCAGCAGCCGCTTTAAAATCATCAAAAGCAACATAAGCTTGTTTGTCAACATCCCAAACGGCAACCGGTTTTCCTTTTTCATATTTCAGGAATCCGTCTTTTTGAGCGCCACTTGAAAACTGACCGCCTTTTACTCCCTGCTCCATCATTTTATCCAACAAATCGCTGTGTAGCTCTTCATCACTTACAAACGGGTTCATTACATTCAGAATAAACTGCATCACATCAACACCTACGTAATCCATTAACTGGAAAATTCCCATGGGTCGAATGAGATACTCCTGAGTAATTTTGTTAATCATATAAATGGCCTGATAAAGCGGAATGTTTTTCTCAGCCGCCAATTTTTCAGCTTCTTTCATTCCATGCAAACCGTCGCGCATAAAATGGCCATTACCGATAAAGCCTGCAAAATCGTTTGAAGGAACAATAATCTTTTTTAAACTCTTGGCAAAATCATAGGCAAAATCAACAACTTCCTGTTTGGTGTTGTCGGTTTTAATAAGCTCAACCAAACGTTGCACGGCAGGAGGATTGTAGAAGTGGAACCCGATAACCGAACCTCCCAGATTTGCCTCTTCATCAATCAAATGGATTGGCACAGAGGAGGTATTGGTAAAGAACCAAACATCGTTTTTATTGTTTTCGTGAATTTGGGTAAACAGCTTTACTTTTAAAGCTCTGTTTTCGTTTACCGCTTCAAAAACCAAACTCGAGCCATACGCAGCTTCCACAGCTGTAACCGGCCTTACAATACTCAGTACATGGAAAATATATTCATCTATAATGTCGAAGTTTTCGATAAGGTCTTCGCGGTCGGCATAAATCTCACGAAGCCAGTTTGTTTTTTTCTCAGCCAGTTTACGAACCTGAACCCGGAGATAATCCATCAATCCGGTAAGTGCCTTGTCCGAAACGTCAACGGCATAAAGCACGTAGGTTTTGTCTTTGTTTTGCAGGCTCAGGTCGGCCATATGCACAGCTGTGAGCAGCAGAATACCGCTTCCCATTTTACCGGCAGCTCCCAGAACCGCAACGTTCTGTAATCTTTCGTTATAAGTCATATTACTGTTTTATTTGGGTTAATATTTATTCTATTCTTTTGGCAGTTGCAAACTGCTTTTTGTTTAATTTACTCACGGTTACAAACCGTGAGCTGAAATCGGTAATTAAAAAACCAATTATTCAAAAATAAATCTCAAATCTTATATCAAATTTCTGATATCTGGTATCTGATATTATCACCATTCCGGTTTACGCTTCTCCAGGAACGCCTGCATACCTTCTCGGCCTTCGTTACCTTTGCCAAAGAGGGAGCCGAAATTCTGTGCTTCCAGTTCAGAGCCTTTGTCGAAATCCATGGCCAGTCCCTTACGTACCACCTGTTTTACCAGCTTAACAGCTTTTGGCCCTTTGGATGCGATGTTACGGGCAATTTTCATGGTTTCTTCCATCAATGCTTCCGGTTCGTATACTTTCTGAACCAGTCCGATTCGAAGAGCATCTTCAGCACCAATCATATCGGCTGTCATTAACAGATAAAGTGCATCTCCGGAGCCTACCAGTCGTGAAAGCCTTTGGGTTCCTGCATAACCGGGAATTAGTCCCAGATTAACTTCCGGCTGTCCAAACTTTGCTTTAGTGTTGGCAGTGCGAAAATCGCAAGCCATGGCCAGTTCAAGTCCGCCACCTAGTGCAAAACCGTTTATGGCAGCAATTACAGGAATGTCAAGGGTTTCGAGACTACGGAAAGTTGCCTGACCCAAACGGGAGAAACCGCTTCCTTCTTCCTGATTTTTGTCAACCATCTCGGCAATATCGGCACCTGCAACAAAAGCCTTGCCTTCGCCGGTTATAACCATCACTTTGATGCTTGCATCATTTTTAATGCTTGCAACATAATCATCCATTTCCTGAAAAAAACGGGTATTAAGTGCATTGAGTGCTTTAGGACGGCTGATGGTAACTACAGCCACGCCTTCAATCACTTCGGGTTTTAATATTTCATATTCCATATCTAACTGTTTTTTGGGATTCCAAAGTTAGAAAAAATACGCTATAGTAACAGAACTATTGTTCAAAATGAAGGGAGCCAAAAAGGTTTTGATAAATTTATAACAGAATCTAAATTGAAAAAAAGAAAAGCTGGTTTGTTATTTCTGTAATTTGATTAGATATTTTTGATTAGCTTGCAAATACTCTCCGGGCCATAACCACATACTTCATATAGTTCTTTTCGCGAACCATGTGGTATAAACTGATCAGGAACACCAAGTTTGATAACCGGATTGCTGAAATGATATTTCTCTTTAAAATCAAGCACGGCATCACCCAGTCCGCCATTGATACTGCCATCTTCAATGGTGATGATTTGGTCGTATTTCCTGAATGCTTCTGTTAGCAATTCCTCGTCAATTGGTTTTAAAAAGCGCATATCGTAATGAGCCGGGTGGATATTTTCTTTTTCCAGTTCAAGTATTGCTTTTTGAGCAAGAACACCTGCATAACCGATTGTTACCAGTGCAGCTTTCTGACCATCAGATATTTTTCTTCCTTTACCAATCAGTACACTCTCAAAGGAAGCTTTTTGCCAGTTGCTATTGGTTCCGCTGTTTTTTGAATAGCGAATTGAAAATAGGCTTTTTGTGTATGTTGAAGCAGTAAACATCAGGTTTCTCAGCTCCTTTTCATCCATGGGTGCTGAAACTATCATATTGGGAATGCTACGCATGATGGCCATATCGAAAACACCCTGATGAGTTGCTCCGTCTTCGCCAACCAACCCCGCCCGGTCGATAGTAAAGACCACCGGCAGGTTTTGCAGGGCCACATCATGGATTACCTGATCGACAGCTCGTTGTAAAAAGGTTGAATAGATGGTGCAAAAGGGTTTTAAGCCGGCCGCTGCCAATCCTCCTGAAAAGGTAACAGCATGCTGTTCAGCAATGCCAACATCAAATATTCGTTTTGGATATTTTTTCTGGAATTCCTGTAACGATGAACCGGTAATCATAGCCGGCGTGACGGCAATTATTTTATTGTTCTGTTCTGCCAGTTCAACCAGTGTTTTTCCAAATACCTCGGGATAGGTTGGAAAACCATTCTTTTTGTTTTTTATTTCGCCCGTATTTCTGTCGAACTGCCCCGGAGCATGAAACCGTGTTTGATCCTGTTCGGCTTTTTTGAACCCTTTTCCCTTGGTCGTTATAACATGCAACAGTTTTGGCCCTTTTACTGATTTAACCCTTTTAAGGGTTTTGACAAGTAAAGGAATATCATGACCATTTACAGGACCACAATATTGAATACCCATAGCTTCAAATAAATTAACCCGGTCTTTTTTTGAAGTTAACCCTTTTAAATATTCGCCAATGGTTCCGGTATTTTTATCGATGGCTATGCCGTTATCATTTAAAATGATCAGGATGTCCGTATCGCCTACATTGTTAAAAGCTTCAAAAGCCATTCCTCCGGTTATACCGCCATCACCAATAACAACAATATGCTTTCGGTCAGTTTCTCCCAGGATAGCAGCGGCTTTAGCCATTCCCAAAATGGCGGAGATGGAGGTTGATGCATGACCCGTGGCAAATGCATCGTATTCGCTTTCTTCTGGATTTGGAAAACCACTTATACCGTTGTATTGACGCAAGGTGCTAAATTGTTCTTTTCGCCCGGTAATAATTTTATGACTGTATGCCTGATGACCTACATCCCAGATCAACTTATCAGCAGGTGTGTTGTAAACATGGTGCAAGGCCACCGTAAGCTCTACTACACCAAGACTGGCACCCAGGTGTCCCGGGTGAACTGAAACCACATCCAGAATAAACGACCTGATTTCGTTGGCAAGTAGAATTAACTGCTTGTTGGAAAAGTTTTTTATATCGGTTGGCGACTTTACTTTATCCAATAGATTAATAGATATGGAACTTTGGTTTTGCATGCTGGGCAAAGGTAGGAAATAGTGAATAGTATTGGTTTAAATCTCCCCTCTCTCTATTTATTATTATCTGGCTTTCTACTATGTTTCCACCGTTTATGTGACCATAACCAATCACCGGGATTGGCCAAAATCATAGCTTCTATCATTTTTGCATATTTATGAGTGATTTCTCCTGGTTTTGTTTCAGAAGGATTATCGACGATTACCTCCAACGAATATCCGTACATTCCCCGTTTTTTGCGTTTCATATGAAGGAACAGCACAGGAAGATTGTATTTTTTTGCATAAAATTCAACGCCATGAAGAAATGCAGTATCAATCCCTAAGAAATCAACCCAGATGGCTTTGTTTACGTTAGAAGGACTTTGGTCGCCTGCCATTAAAAATACGGATGCTTTATTTGCATATTGCTCAAAATAATAGGCAGTTTTGTTCACAGGAGCAAGTATGGTTCCCGCTTTGGCTCTTGACCTGATGGCAAAGCCATCCATGTATTTATTGGAAAGCGGCTTGTATAATCCCACGATGATATTCTTTGAGAAATAAGCTGCTGAAAAAGCGCCCCATTCCCAGTTTCCATAATGAGCTGCTGCCACAATCACTCCCTGATTCTTTTCGTAGAACTCTTTCAGGATTTCAGGATTCAGTAACTTGTGCCGCTTCATAATCGTCTTCTTCGACATAGTAAATCCCTTTACCCCTTCCACAAAAATATCGGCAAGATTTTTATACGAGGCTTTTTCAATCTGTTTTAATTCCTTGTCTGATTTATCAGGAAATACCTTTCTGAGGTTAGACTGAACCACTGGTTTCCTGTATCCTAAAAGCTTATACAAAACGAAATATACAAAGTCGGCAAATCCATACAAAATAAAAAATGGGGTAATGCCAATGATGGTTACCAGAAACAAAAAAAAGAGATAGGTTACAAAATCCATAACTAATTATTTATATTGTTGATACCATTGAACGGTACGGGTTAACGCTTCTTCCAAATCAATTTTTGGTTGATAGCCGAAATGATCTTTTAGTTTTTGAATACTGAAGTGATAATCCATTCCGCCGTTATTAATACGGTAGGGAGTTAAAAAGGGTTCGGCCTTAATATTGAACAAACTGTGAAAACCAAAATAAGCCTTAGCAACTGCCATCGCCAAACCATAAGGTATAGAACTATTTTTAAGCTTAATTTTTAATTTGTCAGCAAGCTGCGTGTTAAACTCATGCCAGGTGATATCAAGACCGTCGGTGGCAAGATAAGCATTGCCCGGAGCCCTGCTTTCATTAGAAACCAGCATGATGATATCAACCAGGTTTTCTATGTAAACCGGACAGGTTTTGCTTCTACCATGATTGACTTCGGCAAATTTCCCGGCAAGCATAGCATCGATATACTTGGAAATGAAAGTACGATCGTTAATACCAAAAACATTGCCGGGACGTACAGCTGTAATCTCCATGTTTACCACTTTAGCATATTCCCAAAGCCACTGCTCGGCCAGCAACTTGGTTTCGGCATAAGGTATCAGCTTTTCGGCAGGTGGGTCATCCTCTTTTACATTGGTTTTTCCAAATCCATGAAATGCCACCGTGCTGATGTACACAAACCGTATAACACCAGCTGCTGTCGCTGCTTTAGCCACATTGATGGTTCCTTTAAAATTTATTTTTTCAAATTTCCCGTACGAGCCCCAATCGGCTGCCAAACCTGCCACATGAAAAACTTTGTCAACCCCTTTAACCGCAGGTTCAATCGAGGGGTAGTCGGTAATATCTCCGTAGAAATAGTTTACATCAAGCCCGTTTAAAAACCTCAATTCAGAAGTTTTACGAACCAGCACATTAACCTCTGCACCTTTATCCAGCAGGCGTTTCACAACATTGCTTCCAATAAATCCGTTGGCTCCGGTAACAAGTGCTTTCATGGGTTAATGAAAATAGATAATGAATAAATCGGTTAGTACGCCAATGGAAATATGTAGCAGGAATACCCACCAGATGGAACGGCTACGCAAGGCAATCATCCCGAAAAGAATACCAATAAAAATGGAACCGATGATTTCGCCCTCCGGCTTGTCGATGTGAACAAGACAGGATGAGATAGTTTGAATCAGTACTGCATTAAAAGCTCCGAATCGTTCTTTTAACCCAAACAACAAAAATCCTCTAAAGAAAAACTCCCAGGCGATATAATAAAAAACAATGTATCCCAGCTCGTAAACAAACAGGTGGCTCTGGTCGGTAAGCAACGTTTTTACCAAAGGGTATTCCGATTGTACACCGGGCATTTTGGAAGAGAGGTAAATAAGCGGAACCACCAACAAAGGGATAGCAACTAACCATTTTGAACCCCATTTAATGTCGCCCGGCCCAAAACCAAAATCTGACAATGGACGCCTCATTACCAGTTTGATATATAAAACCGGCATCACGAACATCAATACAAAGAATACAATAAACTGCCAGCCCCGTGCATAAAAATCACCATCAGGCTGATTGATAAACTGTGGAAAATAGCTGTAAAAGTATTCAGGGTAACCATGATAACGATAAAGGGTGAGCAGCACCGGTGCGCTGAGCAACATCACATAATAATGGATATCCTTTTTGCTAAAGTCAAGGTTCTTAATCATATTTTAATTCTGATAAAAAGGAATGATTTTATCCTTTGCAAATTTATCATATAATTGCTGACCAAATACAAAAGTAATCATCGACCATGATATTCCGGCAATCATATCAATCACATAATGATAGCGGCAGTAAACCAGCGAAATCATGATTCCGGTTATAATGGGCAGGAAAACCTTGAACATTGTTTTGTTGTATTTCCCCATCAGTAGCAGGGTTGTAAACGAAATGGCAGCGTGCAGACTCGGGAAAGCATCTAGTTTATTAGGTTCCATAAAATTGATAATGGTTCGAACCGGAACAGCCAGGAAAATTCCATCCAGACTGGTTTGTTGCAACGTCATAACGGGTTCATAAAAACGAGGACCCGCGGCAGGAACCAAAAAATATCCAAGATAAGCACCGTAATAAGTAAGCATGTAAATCCACACACTTTTATCTAAATCCACGAAGCGTTTTTGTCGATAAAGCCATGAAAGGATAAACAATGGCATAGGAAAATAGAAAATATAAAGAGAATAGAAAAGGTCCGTAAGCCAGGGTTGGCTCCACTCTTCAATCCAAACCGTGGGATGTACTCCGAACATGGCAAAATCGATGTTGGTGAGCAGTTCATCGTAGCGGTTGGGGTTGATAAACGGTAGAATCATAAAGAAACTTTCAAAAATCACAAAGAGATAAATCAATGGATAAGCCAAACGAAAAGCTTTGGCAAATCCTAAAGTTTTATTTTCTTTTCTGAAGTAAACCGATAGCCAAATAGTGGCTGCTGTCAGGATAAATACTAACAATGGCTCATAGCTGTAAGGTGAATAGGGAATCGAAAAAAACCAAATCACTATAATGATTCCCAGAAATACTGTGTTCAACCTGTCCAGTATACTAAAATGTTTTAGCAAATCTTTCATTTTTTACAATTACCGCAAAGGTGCAAAATTCTATAGTATTTTCACTGCGAAGAAGCAAAGGCGCAAAGTTTTTTATTAACTCTCACAAACCTCAAACTTGAAACTTTAAACCCTCCGCACAAATCTACAAAAAAAGGCTGCCCTCTCTCGAAAACAGCCTTTTCACTATCTTTTGCTCAATAGTTAATCAAGCAGTTCTTTTAATTTTTCCTGAAGTGCCTGCCCCCTTACATTGCGGGCAATAATTCTACCATCGGGTCCAATCAACACATTTTGAGGAATTGACTGGATGCCGTAAAGTTTTCCGGCAGCATTTCCCCAACCTTTAAGGTCGGAAACCTGTGTCCACATTAAACCATCATCCTGAATGGCTTTAATCCAATCTTCTTTTTGGCTATCGAATGAGACGCCAAAAACAGTAAAACCTTTATCATGGTAATTGTTATAAGCAACCACAACATTTGGATTTTCACCACGACATGGCTGACACCATGCTGCCCAAAAATCAACAAGTACATATTTATTATCTTTAACAACCGATGCAAGCGAAACCGGATTTCCTTCAGGATCATTTTGGGTGAAATCAATAAACGGCTGGCCAATTTGAACTCTTTTTAAAGTAGCAACACGTTCTTTTAACAGCTTAACATATTTACTGTTTTCAATTGATTGATTAACGCTGTTAGCAGCGGTTTCTAACTCTGGCAATTCAAACAAATATGAATTTGAATAGATAACATAAGGAGCCACAACACAAGAGTTATTGTCTTTTATGTACTGAAGCATGGTTTCTTTTCTTTCATTCTCAATGCCTTCATATTCTACTTCCAGACGGTTAACTTCAGCAGTATCGCCATTACGTTGCGCTTCGCCATACTTTGCACCAAGTTCACGAACTTTGTTGTCAAACGAACCCATTATATCGGTATTGAACTTTTCGTAAGCATCATTCGATTTGGAATTTTCAATTTTGAAATCTCTCAGATTCTTTGTGTCAGCAATAAAATTGATATTTCCTTTTTCAACAAAAACAGGAAATGCACCTCTTACTTTATCAATAAAAATATAATAAACCTCCGGCAAATCAACGCTTCCACTTAGACTGGTTTTATTTTCTTTAAGTTCTGCTGAGTCAACGATTACCCAGTCGGCATCTTTACGCTCTTTAAGGTAAACGGTTGTCCCGTCATCAGAACCCGTAATGGTAACATTTAAAGTGAAGTTATCTTTGGATTGTTGCGTGTTTTCACATGAAACAAAAGCTACAGCCATTAAACCGGCTATAACGAAGGAGATTAATTTCTGCATTGTCTTAATATTTATTGTAATTAAAAAAGATTATTCTTTTGAATAAGTGGTGGTTATAACCCCAAGGGGTGTTGTGCTTTCCGAAATAATATAAGGCTCAACAAAATCACCCAGTTTATAAACTGTAGTATCATCTTTAAAGTGATAGTTGATGATTTGATGGCTTTTATCAAATGACCACACTGCTTCGTAAGTATTACTATTTGAGATTATAACCATAACCGAATCGGTTCTGATTTTAAAATGAGTCTGCTTCTGAATTTCAACAATTTGTTGGAGCATTTGTGGAGTTGTGTTACTTTCATTAAAGTCGGTTTTAACGTCTTCAACTTTCCAAATTCCAACCAGCTTGTTTTCTGTAGAGCTACAGGAAGCAAATAAAACAACACCTAATAACAATAATAGCGATATATTCTTCATTATAAAATCAAAATTCAAATGTGAGAGGCAAAGGTAAATTATTAATGTCGTGGGTTTCGTTAAAAAATGTGAAACAACAACTGCTGCATCATATTCAACAAAATCATTAACTTTGCTCCATTAATTAACAAATCGAAAAAAATAAGCTTATGAAAACAAAAGTATTTTTAAGTATGCTGACAATTCTTTTTTTGTCGCCGGTACTAAAATTATCAGCACAAGATTTTAGTGCAGATGATATTCTTGGAGTTTGGCTCAACGAAGATAAAGATGCGCATGTTGAGATTTACAAAGAAGGAAACAAGTATTTTGGAAAGATTGTTTGGTTGAAAAACCCCATTGATGATGAAACAGGAAAACCAAAGCTGGATAACAAGAATGAAGATGAAAGTTTACAGTCACGTCCGGTAATGGGATTGCTTTTGTTGAAGGATTTTGTTTTTGATGGTGATGATGAGTGGGAAGACGGAGAGATATATGACCCTAAAAGCGGAAAAACCTATAGCTGTTATATGGAATTCCCTGACGAGGATAACAAGAATAATTTAAAAATCAGAGGGTTTATTGGAATTAGTCTGCTGGGTAGAACTACCTACTGGACGAAAGTTAAGTAACCCTAACCCGTTAAATATGGAGGCCGCAAAATTGCGGCCTTTTTTATACCCTTTCTTTCGAAAAGTTTTCCGATTCCATTGGTTAATAAACAACAAATATTTTCTTGATTAAGCAAAAACAATGAGTAGCTTTGTTACACATTTACCAATAGAAATACCATTCTTCTACTAAATAAGCCTGCACTATTAAATGGTGATGGTCAGTTCCTTATAAAATCGACATGGGACTTAGAAAGCGGAAGCATGCCAATTAGGATATGATTAATACCTTTGTCAGCACCTGTAAATAAACAAATTCAAACCGATACATGGCTCTCAACCAGATTATAGTATCACTTGTTATTCTGTTCCTTATAGTTTCTTTATACAAGAACCTGTTGGGGCTGGGGTTTGCTTTCATAATAGGTATTAGCATCTTGGGGATATTTAGTTTATTATTAGGTCTTTTTTTGGCTACAAACTTGTTAGCTTGCTTTATAACAAATATTGGTGCAGTTGCCATTACTTTTCCAGTTGCTATTAGTCTTGCTGCACAGCTGGGCGTTGATCCAAAACCCTTTGCTTTGTTAATTGCTTTTGCCGGCGTCGCAAGCTTTATGACCCCAATAGGTTATCAAACAAATTTAATAGTATATAATCCTGAAGGATACAACTTTAAGGATTCTTTTTAGAATAGGCCTCCCCTTAACTATACTGTTTATGATTGTAGCCGTGATTGGCCTTACACTACAATTTAGATTAAGTATTAACGAATAAACTTTATGAACAAATACTTACCTGTTATCATCTCTGCAGCCATTGAGGCGGGTAAAGTCATACTTGATGTTTACAATACTGATTTCAACGTCGAGTATAAGGATGATAAATCGCCATTAACCCTTGCCGACCAAAAAGCCCATGAAGTTATTATTTCTTTTTTAAAGGGAACCGGTATTCCTGTGTTAAGTGAAGAGGGCAGGTTCATTCCCTTTGAAGAACGAAAAAATTGGAATCAGCTTTGGGTGGTTGACCCACTGGATGGCACCAAAGAGTTTGTTAAACGAAACGATGAATTTACCGTTAACATAGCCCTTGTTCAAAATGGAGCACCCGTTTTGGGAGTTGTTTATGCTCCTGTCCCGGATGCCTTATATGTTGGAGATAAACAACAGGGGGCATTCCTTATTCAAAAGGCACTCACAAAAGAGAGGCTGATAAATCAGCTTACAAACGAGAACCGGCTTCCATTAACTATTAATAAAGATTATTACGGCATTGTTGCCAGTCGTTCTCATTTGAACGATGAAACCATACAATTTATCGAAGAGATAAAAAAATCTAATGAAAATGTCAAGATAGTTTCCAAAGGAAGTTCTTTGAAACTGTGTATGATAGCTGAGGGATCAGCTGATATTTATCCCCGCTTTGCCCCAACAATGGAGTGGGATACTGCAGCCGGCGATGCAGTTGTACGTGCATCCGGAGGAAAAGCATTAATTGCAAATACGAACAATTACCTACAGTATAATAAGGAAGACTTATTAAACCCCTGGTTTGTAGTTAAAAGATAAAAATCCATTTTGAAAATATGAAACAGAAAAACATTCATCCGGTTTTTAACAAAATTCTGCAACGACCCGAAAAAGAAAAATTGCTGAACCAGAAAGCTAAAGTAATCTGGATGACCGGGTTGTCAGGTGCAGGTAAAACTACTATTGGTGCCGGTATAGAAAGAGAACTAAACAAAAGAGGACATCTCACCCAAGTACTTGATGGCGATAATATCCGGTCAGGGATTAACAATAATCTGGGGTTTTCTGCAGAAGACCGTTTCGAGAATATTCGTCGAATTGCTGAAGTTTCCAAATTATTCCTTAACTGTGGTATCATCTGCATTAACAGTTTCATTTCACCAACCAAAGAGATCAGAGCTATGGCCAAAGAGATTATAGATGAAAATGACTTTATCGAGGTTTACGTAAATGCTCCTCTGGAAGTTTGCGAACAACGTGATGTAAAAGGTCTTTATCGAAAAGCACGTGATGGTAAAATAAAAGATTTCACCGGCATTGATGCACCTTTCGAAGTTCCTGAAAATCCTGCAGTCGAAATCAGAACCGATCAGTTGAGCATTGAGGAATCAGTTCAAAAATGCCTTGAAGTGATCTTACCTAAGATTGAATGCACAGATTAAATGGACTATCAACGGATTATCGTCTCAGAGATTAAATCAATGGTTCTTCCGGTTCAATTATGAATAACATAGCTGAAGGCTTTGAACGTGACGGGACAAAAGAATTCATTCAACTTAAACAAAAATCATTAAATATATCAGGAAAGATTAGCAACCTCATTAAATATCTTAAACAATCAGGATATAGAGGAACAAAATACAAATAGCATAAACCTGAAACCTGAAACCTGAAACAATGACACAATACACCTTATCCAATCTCCGCGAACTTGAAGCAGAGGCCATTCACATCATCCGTGAAGTAGCAGCAGAGTTTGAAAATCCTGTTATGCTTTACAGTATCGGGAAAGATTCATCGGTAATGGTCCGCCTTGCTGAAAAAGCTTTTGCCCCGGGCAAAGTTCCTTTCCCTTTGATGCACATCGACAGCAAATGGAAATTCCGTGAGATGATCGAGTTCCGCGAACAATATACAAAAGATAAAAACTGGGATCTGATTGTTCATTATAATAAGAAAGCCTTCGAACAGGGAGTGGGTCCTTTTACCCATGGTTCCAAAGTTCATACCGATCTGATGAAAACACAGGCACTGTTGGAAGGCCTGAATAAATACAAGTTTGATGCTGCTTTTGGCGGAGCCCGTCGCGATGAAGAAAAAAGTCGTGCCAAAGAACGAATCTATTCTTTTCGAGATAAATATCATCAGTGGGATCCTAAAAACCAACGTCCTGAACTTTGGGATATTTACAATGCCAGAGTACACAAAGGAGAATCCATCAGGGTGTTTCCAATCAGCAACTGGACAGAACTTGACATCTGGCAGTATATTCGTTTGGAGAATATTCCCATTGTACCGCTCTACTTTGCTAAGGAACGACCGGTAGTGGATATAGAAGGTAACCTTGTTTTGGTTGACGACGACCGCATGCCGGAAGAACTCCGAAAAAAAGCTGTAATGAAAAAGGTTAGATTCCGTACACTGGGCTGCTATCCGCTTACAGGAGCCATTGAATCGGAAGCTGATACTATTGAAAAGATTGTGGAAGAGATGATGACCGTCACCGTATCCGAACGCACCACCCGCGTCATCGACTTCGACCAGGAAGCCAGCATGGAACAAAAGAAAAGGGAGGGGTATTTTTAGTTGCTGGTTGCTAGTTGCTGGTTGGCAACGAGTATCAATCAGAATTAGAAACCTTAAACAAAATGAGTAGTTATAAAGAGTTAGAAATATATAAATTAGCTTATGAATTAGCATTGAAAGTGCACGATCTTAGTCTTCAGTTACCCAAATACGAACTTTACGAACAAGGCAGTCAAATAAGGCGCTCTTCCAAAAGTATTAAAGACCAAATTGCCGAGGGATATGGACGAAGGCGTTATAAGGCTGATTTTATAAAATTTTTGATTTATTCCCAGGCTTCAAATGATGAATGCCTTAATCAGATAAGTACCATAATAGATTTATACCCTGACAAAAAAGGCTGGGATGATCTTTATAAAGAATATGAAATTTTAGGAAAGAAATTAAATAAATTTATCCAATATGTTGAATCAAGCTGGCGAACCTAACCAGCAACCAGTAACCAGTAACCAGCAACCAGTACCATGAACATAAAAGAATTCCTCGATCAGGATCAAAAAAAGGACCTGCTACGA
>Ga0256913_10000397_pt1 | contig 22448 bp, 13 predicted proteins | sample Axial_MatmetaG_FD_185970 | JGI IMG/M metagenome (GOLD analysis project Ga0256913, IMG submission 185970) | Deep-sea worm associated microbial mat communities from Axial Seamount, Juan de Fuca Ridge, Pacific Ocean - Axial_Mat | ecosystem: Environmental > Aquatic > Marine > Oceanic > Microbial... | reverse complement strand
TGAACAGCTCGATAGCATCGCTGCTGCCGGCTTCACCCAGTTGTAAGAAATATCCCTGTAAAGGTGCAAAAAGGTTCTGTTGATTGCTAATCAAATAGACCCTGCTATTATTATTTCCCGAAGGAGAAAAGGATTGCTTCACCCAAAACCGCCATTCACACTCTGATGTTATACTGTTTGCCGATACCAGATAAGATAAACCGGCAGCAGTATCATTAAGTTGCAACTGAAAATTGCTGTTTACTTTAAACTTTTCAGTATTGCCAATCCACTCCGGATTTTGGGTAAAATCACCATCTGAGAAATCATCGTTGATTTGTGCAGAGACCAGCAATGGCAACCAAAGAAAGATAAGTATTAGCCGTTTCATTATTTTGGTAATTTTGCGGGGTAGAAAACGAGAGTTAAAAGTAAGAAAGATTTTGATGAATATTGATTATCGGATACAGATATTTGGTTGAGGAGATTAAATAATGAAAATAGCCATTGTGGGAGCCACCGGACTGGTGGGTAGAGAAATGATAAATGTGCTGGAAGAATTTGATCTGGCAGTGGAGGTGTTTTACCCGGTGGCATCGGCAAAGTCAGTTGGAAAATCTGTTTTTTTCAAAGGAAAGGAGCACAAGATAATCTCAACAGAAAGTGCTGTTTCTTTAAAACCAGATATCGCTATTTTCTCAGCCGGAAGTGCAACTTCAAAAAAATGGGCACTGGCGTTTGCTAAAGCAGGAACTACGGTAATCGATAATTCGTCGGCCTGGCGAATGGATGAGAATATTCCCCTGGTGGTTCCTGAAATCAATGCGCATATTCTTAGAAAAGAAGACAAAATCATTGCCAACCCAAACTGTTCAACCATACAGCTGGTGATGATACTGGCACCGTTGCAAAAAAAATATGGAATCAAAAGGGTGGTGGTTTCAACCTATCAGTCGGTAACCGGAAGCGGGGCAAAAGCAGTGGAGCAGTTGGTGGCTGAACGCGATGGAAAGGAGAGTAACAAAGTTTATCCTCACAAAATCGATTTGAATGTACTGCCTCATGCCGGTGATTTTGAAGATAACGGCTATACCACTGAAGAGATAAAACTGGTGAATGAAACTAAAAAGATATTAAATGCTGAAATCCCGCTGACGGCAACAGCAGCGAGAGTACCTGTAATTGGAGGCCATTCGGAAGCAGTGAATATTGAACTTGAAGAGGCGTTTACCATTTCAGAAATCAAATATCTTCTGGAACAAACTTCCGGTGTGATTGTACAAGATTCTCCTGAAAACAATATCTACCCGATGCCCATCCATTCCAAAGGAAAGAATGAAGTTTTCGTGGGTCGTATTCGGAGGGATTTTTCACTGAAAAACGGTTTGAACTTGTGGATTGTTGCCGACAATATTCGCAAAGGGGCAGCCACCAATGCTATGCAGATTGCTGCCTGGCTGATTAAAAATAATTTAACAGAGAGTTAGTTGAAAGTATATAGAAATATAGAAGAGGTTAAGGAAATAACCAACGCAGTAGTTACTACAGGAACCTTTGATGGTGTTCACGCGGGGCATCGTGCGGTTTTTGATGTAATGAAACAGGAAGCAGCCAAAGTAAACGGCGAAACGGTGGTAATGACCTTTTATCCTCACCCAAGGTTTGTGCTGGGACTGGATGTTGAAAACCTGAAATTCATCAATAAGCTTGAGAAAAAGATTATGCTGATGGAAGAGGCCGGCATCGACCATTTGATTATTATTGAGTTCACTAAAGAGTTTTCCAAGAATTCATCTGAAAGTTTTATCCGGAATTATATCATCAAACCGCTTCAGCCTAAAAAGATTATTATTGGTTACGATCATCATTTTGGAAGAAATCGTCACGGAAGTTACGAACTATTGCTGAATCTAGGAGTTGAAGCAGGATTTGATGTGGTAAAGGTTCACCCACTACAAATTGAAGGATTGACGGTAAGTTCTACAAAAATAAGAAAACTGCTTGAAGAAGGGAATATCAAACTGGCCAACAAGCTGCTGGGTTACGAGTTTTCCATTACCGGAACAGTGGTTCATGGTAATGGTATCGGGCGAACCATTGGCTATCCTACTGCCAATATTGAGGTTGGAAATGAATATAAGCTGATTGCTGCCAATGGTGTTTATGCCTGTCGTGTTGAATCGGAAGGTAAATTTTATGGTGGCATGACCAACATTGGTTTCCGGCCAACCATCAATCAAAGCAGCCTGACCATTGAGGTTAACATCTTTGATTTTGACAAAGACATTTATGGCGACACCATTACCATCTATTTTGTGGACAGATTACGCAGCGAAGTTAAATTCGACAGTCTGGAAGCGCTGAAGGAACAACTTGCCAGCGACAGGGTTAATGCATTGAAAATTATATAATAATGATCTTAATTCAGGTTTTGGCAAATTCATCACGTTTTACGAAACCACTTCCCCAATAATATGAATTACCATCCGATTGGTTACACCTCGAAGTGAAATTGGGCTGCTAGCAACAATAATAATCGGATCGCCTTTTTTTGCTAACCGATGCTTAAGCAAAAAATCATCTACTTTAACAATAAACTTACTTCCCGACTCGGGCTGCTCCATGTATATAGGTAATACACTGTACAAAATAGCCAGTTGCTCCAACCGGTGTGTGTTATTGCCAAATGCAATGATCGGGGTGTTCATCTTTTGTAAAGAGAACATAGCCGTACTTCCTCCCGAATGCGACCAGGTAACAATATATTTTGCTTTAACATCCTGAGCAATGATATTTACACCACGAGCCATGGCTGCTTTACGGTTTAATATATCTGCATATTCCGTAACAAACTCAGATGAAGTTTGTTTATCACGTAAGTATTCATTCGTGTTAAAAGCAATTTTCGCCATCATTTTAACGGCCTTAACGGGATGTTTACCAACAGCGGTTTCCCCCGAAAGCATTATGGCATCGGTTCCGTCAATAATGGCGTTTGCAACATCCGAAACCTCTGCACGGGTTGGAACCGGCTCGTCAATCATGCTTTGCAACATTTGTGTGGCAACAATTACATGCTTACCCTGTGTTTTACACATTTTGATAATCTTCTTTTGAAGAATGGCTACTTCAGCCAAATCCATCTCTACACCCAGATCTCCGCGGGCAACCATAATTCCATCCGATTCATGAACAATAGATTCAAGGTTGTCAATTGCCTGAGGTTTTTCAATTTTGCTGATTACCGGAATGTAGTTGTCTTCCTGAAAGGTTGTAGAAAAACCCAAATCCCCACTGGTGATGTTCAGCCCTTTTGGCCTGGCTGTATATTCACGTAGTTTTTTCTTCAAAACGATTACATCTTTTGCACTTCTTACAAAGCTGAGTGCCAGAAAGTGGAATTTGTTTTTGACAGCATATTCAACACATGCAAAATCCTTTTTTGTTAAAGAAGGTAAAGAAAGCTGTGTGTCGGGTAAGTTAATACCTTTTGAGGTTGTGAGTAAATTTCCTTCTACCACTTGGCACTCCAGCCAGGCTTTTTTTCCTTTTGCTCCCCTCGAAATAGCTTTTAGTTCAATGTTACCATCGTCAAGTAAAATTTTTTCACCGGGAGTTACCTCTTTAATAATCTTAGGATAAGTAGTTGAAAACGTAAATTCATTTCCCGGTGAACCGCCCAAAACATCATAATTTACAAATTTTATTTTTTGCTTATTTTTAAGTTGTACGCCCTCTTTAACAACCTGTCCAACTCTGATTTTAGGCCCAGAAAGGTCACCAAGAATCGATACATAAATAGCCGATTTCTTTTCTGCTTTTCGAATATTGCTAATCAGTTTGTCATAATCATCAAAGCTGCCATGAGAGAAGTTAACACGAAAAACTCTGGCACCGGCTTTAATCAGTTTGGTTAACATTTCAACCGATGAACTTGCCGGTCCGAGGGTAGCGATGATCTTGGTCATCTGTAATGAAGACTTATACATAAAATGAATTTTAATAAGTGGTAAAAATACGGAAACAAATCCAGTAATAAAAAAGCCCGGAACTTGTTTCAAACAAGTTCCGGGCTACAGTTTTAACCTGATAAAAATAATTATCCCTGTGCTTTAAACTCTTTTACAGCATCGATAAACTGAGGCAACACATTAAACAGGTCGCCAACAATGCCATAATCGGCAGCTTCAAAAATAGGAGCATCCGGATCTTTGTTAACCGCAACAATTACTTTGGATGAACTAACGCCACCAAGGTGCTGAATGGCACCTGAAATACCAAATGCAAAATAGAGATTGGGAGCAATGATTTTTCCTGTTTGTCCTACATGTTCAGTATGAGGACGCCATCCTTCATCGGAAACAGGGCGTGAACAGGCAGTACCTGCACCAAGCAGCTCAGCAAGTTCTTCCAGCGGAGCCCAGTTTTCGCCACCTTTCATACCACGTCCACCCGAAACAACAATTTCAGCATCGGTAAGCAGAACTTTACCGGTGATTTTGTTGGTTTCTTTAACAACTGTTGTAAAGTCGCTATCGGCTACTTGTGGGTCGAAAGCTTCGATGGTTACGCTATTTCCCGTTTCAACCAATTCATATGAATTTTGCGAGAGGGTCATTACTCTTTTCTCGGTAAGTATTTCAACATTGGCCAGCGCCTTGTTGGTAAATACTTTTTTCTTCAGGGTACACGGATTATGGCTTACCGGCAAAGCGGTAACACCCGAAACCAAACCGGCATCCAGTTTTACCGCTACCCTTGGTGCAACGGCTTTTCCGATGTTGTTGTGGGCAAAAACCAAAACGTTGGCACCTTCGGCATTGGCCGCATTGGCAACAGCAATGGCCAGGGCGCGGTTGTCAAGTGAGTCAAAACGGCTGTCGGCTACGTTTAACACTTTTGTTGCTCCGTAATTACCTAACTTTTGTAATTCATCATCAGCAACATTTCCAATGGAAAGTGCTGTAACCGATGAGTTCATCTCTTTGGCGATGGCAGCTGCAAACGAAACCAGTTCGAAACTGAGTTTTTTGAATTTACCATCCCAGTTTTCTGTATATACTAAAATTGACATTGTTCTTTGTTTTTAATTGTTAAAATTGTTTTTATTGCTGTATTGTTTTATGGCTAAATGATTGCAATGTTATGGTTAGAACCGCAACTTATCATTTGTGTAATTTATTAGTTGGTGCACATCCTTCGGCAATATTTGCATAAATGGAATCTGTTGTAAGCATAAATCTTATCCAGTGTTAAAAAATTGTTTTCCATTTATTTTAAATATTATAGTTTAATCAACTATTGGCAATGAAACCATATTAGCAATGAAGCCATTAATTACAAGACCTTAGCTTCTTCATGTAATAAAGCAATAAGTTCCTTTGCATTCTCTTCATCAACCATTTTACAGGCAGCTTTTGGAGGAGGTAATTCAAAGTTTACAAATTTTGTTCTGGGTGCTGCATCGGTTGCAGCAACAACATTTAATGGTTTTTTACGTGCCATCATAATACCACGCATGGCAGGAATACGGGGCTCAACAGCAATTCCTTTTTGTACGACAGCAACAACCGGCGTGGTAATGGTTAACACCTGTGAGCCACCATCGATTTCGCGATTAATAACCAGTTTACCATTTTCGATGTTAATACCTGAAACGGCTGAAACAGATGCAAAATCAAGGATTTCAGCCAGCATGCCGCCAACAGCAGAACCATTGTAATCAGAAGCTTCAATACCTGAAAGAATCAAATCAAAATCTTTGGCTACTTCGGCCAGTTGTTTTGCAACAAAATAGGCGTCTTCGGGTTTGGCATCAACACGAATGGCTTCGTCAGCCCCCACTGCTAATGCTTTACGTAAAGTAGGTTCGGTAGTTTTTTCGCCAACATTGGCCACCACAATTTTTTCAACAGCACCGGCTTCTTTAAGTTCTACCGCACGGGTAAGTGCCAGCTCGTCCCACGGGTTGATGATCCACTGCACGCCGGCAGAATCAAAGGCAGTGTTGTCTCCTGTAAACCTGATTTTGGTTGTTGTATCAGGCACATTACTGATTAATACTAGAATCTTCATTTTAAACTATTTTTAATGTTATCGTTATTTGTTCACAAAGATGCAAAAAAAATCTGAATTTAGTATGCATGCATAGTAAAATTATTATTACAATGCCCTGATAAACTCTTCCAAATCCGCATCGGCATCTAATCTTAATTTTTTCTTCAAACGATACCTTGAACTTTTTATACTATTTGGTGCAATATTAAGTACAGATGCCATCTCTTTACTTGTCATATTTAGCTTTACTAAAGCACAAATCCGGTGATCGTTAATGGTAAGATCTGGGTTAATCTTATTAAGATTATTATAGAAATTACGATTTACACCTTCGAAATATAGTTTAAACATATCCCAATCCTTCTGTGATCTAAGGCTTTGGCTAATGCTAAATAGAATATTCTTAAAGATCAGTTTATCATTATCAGGAACTTTATTTACCATAAGCTTAATTTCGCTTTGTATTTTCTGCAGCATGGAATTCTTTTGCATCATGTGTAAAGCATGTGTACTCAATTGTTTGGATTTAAAAATATTGGAGCGCTGTAGTTCTTCCTCTTTAAGTTTACTTCGTTCGAGTTTAGCATCTGATAATTCCTGTTGCTTCTTATGAAATAAATTCTGCTGATGTAATATATACTTATCTCTTCGTCTTTTATAGATAAAACCAATAATTAAAAGAGACAGGACAATTATTAGACTAATAATACTAAGAATCAATATTGTTTCACGTGATTTTTGAATGTCTCTATCATGATGTAATTCAAGTATTTTATTCTTGCTTTCTATTGACTGATATTTTTCTTGTATATCATTTACTATCCTAATCTTTTCGTTATTGAAAACAGAATCTTTTTCTGAAGAGTATAAAAGGTTATATTTATAAGCTTGTTTATAATTCTTTTTTAAATAATATACTTCTGACAAATCTCTATAAACAGATATTAAATGGTTTCGAATTCCTGATTTTTCTGAAATTGTTATTGATTTATTTAAATATAATAGGGATGAATCATAATTCTGTTGCCTTAAAAAGATTGCACCAAGAACAGCATAGGATGTCATTAAGCTTTTAGTATCCTTTGCCTTTTCCTTTAGAGCTATTGATTCTAGGGCATACTTTTCCGCTTCTCTATATTTCTTTTGGCGTAGTTTTACATGCGCAATATTTTGCAGGTTATAAGCAAGCCAAATATCATTATTGATTAACTCATTTATACAATATGCTTTTTTAAAATATACAAGCGCTAAACTATCGTTATCCTGACTATAATAAATATTTCCTATATCGTTAAAAGAGCCTGCCAAACCTGTTGAGTCATTAATCGTATTATAAATCTCAACAGCTTGTATATGATACTTTAAAGCATTTTTGTATTGTTTAAGATTTTCAAATACATTTCCAATGTTTCCAAGTAGATTAGCAACCATTTTATCTTCTTTCAAAAGTTTAAACTTCTCTATTGCTTTGTTATAATATAATACCGATTCTTTATATTTTCCAAGTTTCTTGGCATAAATACCTCTTCTAAAATAATCTATCGCTAATTCATACTCCGATCCATATTTCTCGTTCACAGTTTGAGATTTGATTATAAACTTATGTGCTTTCTTTAAGTCTCCGGCTCTGTAATATACATAGGATAATTGGCTTAAAGACATCCCCAATTCATAATAATTATGTAGCCTTTCATTTATTAGTATCGTTTTATGGAGCAACTCTTCAGCTTTTTTGAAATCACGGAGTTCAATCCTAACATTCGCAATATTGAACCATGATAGTGCGCGCAGTGTGTCATTTCTTGAACTTAACAGCAATTCATTAATTTGATTTTCATATTCAATTGCCTTTCTCGGATTATTCAATGCGTATAGTTTAGTAATACTGTTTAAAACAACAATCTTACTATCACCATCATACTTATATAATTGTGATGCTAAACTGTCTGCTTTCGGATTGTTTTGAGAAAACCCAAACGAAACAAAAAGCATTATTAAAATTGTTAATAAACCTTTTGAGCAATACTTTGTACAATACATTCTACTCAGCATACACGCCCTCATAAACTATTATTTTTTGTAAATGTACAATTTCTATAAAACACACTCCCGTTGCAATAGTGATAAATATGGAATAGTTTGATCCGGTTTGTTAACTATATATGTAACAGTATTTAACAGGTTTTAATAACCACAAATGCATACCCTTTGCATACCATGTTTTATACCTGTGCATACCTTTTGCTGCCCATTATAATTAGTTAACGACACTTTTGCTATCTATGTTTGCCTCCGAAAATAATCTATTTATGAACCAGTGCATTATTAGTATTGTTGGCAAAACTGTTTCTGTAACCTTTAAACAGATTGTGAGAGAAGGAAGCATTGAGATAAAGTGCTTAAACGGTTTACAAAAACCAGAGTTCAATAAAGTATTTGTTAATACAAATTTTGAAAGCCTTAATTTAAAGAATCAAACAGGCAGCTATCAAATAAAGGTAAAAATGGATGGCGAACATATTATTAAAACGATACACATCAAATGAAAATACTGAAAATTTAAATCAAAGGTAGGTTTTTGGTTTGCCCCTTCACCTTATTTGCATTTTGCAAAAGGGTGAAGGACTTTTTAAATTCAAATTCCAAAACAAAATAAATCAAGCAAACTACACTTTAATCACCAGCAAAAAGAAAAACATATGAAGAAAACATTTTTACTAGCAATTTTGCTTTTAGGGTACTTACAGCATTCTGTTGCGCAAGTGGCTGTTAATACTGATGGTAGTTTACCAGCAGAATCATCAATGCTGGATGTAAAAAGCATTGACAAAGGAATTCTAATACCACGCTTAACAATATTGCAGCGTGATGCTATAATCTCACCCCCAAACGGTTTAATGATATTTGTTACAGATAATAACCGCTTTAACTATTTTGATACCATTTCAAACAGTTGGCAGGAATTGTTAAACACTTCAATAAACTATGTTTCTATAGTAAATATTGATACTAGTACTTTTGTAACTACCGAAAAACAAACCGATAGTGATACTATTGAGGTTGTTATCAACGATACTTTACGATGGCGCTTTAACGGAAACATACTGGAACCTCTTAACAACGGGCAATCAGTACTAATTGGATGGAAGACCGGTGAGGTAAACGGCAATACTGCCGATAGTAACGTTTTTGTAGGTACATATGTGGGGCCTTTTAATACAACAGGTAGTAATAATACTAGTATTGGTCTTGCATCATTTACTTACAATACCACTGGTAATGATAATGTCGGACTTGGGATGTCTTCTCTTTATACAAACAACGGGAATCGAAATATAGCCTTAGGAAACGGTGCTTTGGAACAAAATATATCAGGAAGTGATAACATAGGTGTTGTTGATGCTATGCTCGGAAATATCACAGGAAATAGAAATATAGCTATCGGTAGGTTTGCATTGGAGAATAATATTAATTCAAATAACAACATTGCTATCGGTACAAGCACATTAAGAAATATCTATTTTGATACTGCAACAACACCTTACGGTCTCAATACATATAATATTGCTATTGGAGAAGGAGCTTTATTCAGCCCCAACAAGCGTTCATATAGTTACGACAATATAGCTATCGGGTATAAATCAAATAATATTTGCCGAAGTCCAAATGGTCATGGCAGTGTTTCTATTGGTTCATTGTCTTTATGGCATAATGGTCATGGCGGGTATATTGAAGCAGTTGGTTTTGAAACATTAAATACTGTTAGAGATGCCAGGCACGTATCGGGTTTTGGAGCTAGTACGGATATTGATACCAGCAGGATTTATCATAATTCAGCGGCAGTAGGCTACGGTGTAACTATTACGGCTAGTAATGTAATTCGCCTTGGAAACTCTAATGTTACAAAGATTGGCGGCCAAGTTGAATGGACAACTCTGTCAGATGGAAGATTTAAAACTGATATCAAAGAGGATGTAAAAGGAGTTGAACTAATAACTGCACTTCGTCCGGTATCATATAATTTGGATAGAGAGAAGTTCAGTCAATTTATTAACAGGAATCTCAAGCAAAATAAGCAATCTGCTTCTGACAGTAAACGTCAGAGTGGTTTCATTGCTCAAGAGGTAGAAACTGCAGCTATTAAATTGGGAATTGAATTTAATGGGGTTGATGCTCCTAAAAATCAAACCGATTATTACAGTTTACGTTACGCACAATTTGTTGTACCACTGGTAAAAGGAGTGCAGGAACAGCAGAAAAAAATAGAGCAGCAAGCTAAAACAATGGAAACTCAGCAAAAGTTAATCGATCAGTTAACTCTTGAGATTAATAAAATTGAAAAAAGTCTTGATAACTAAATATAATAATGAAGTCATTGATTTCTATTCATTCAAAAAATTGAATTCATCTCATCAGCTAACAATAAGAAAATGAAAAAAGAAGTTTTATTCTCAATTATATTCATGGGGTTATTAATTAACTCATTTGCACAAATAGCAATCAACAGTAATGGTGTTTTGGCAAGCCCTAAAGCCATGCTTGATGTTAACAGTACCGAAAAGGGTATTTTAATACCTTGTATGACTCAGGTACAGCGTGATGCCATTACAAATCCCGCCAATGGATTATTGGTTTTTGTAACCAATAATAATTCTTTTAACTACTACGATTCAATAGCCGGAACCTGGTTTGAAATAAAAAGTTCATTAAGTAGTTTTTCTATTTCTGACTCAGATGGTGACACTTATATAACAACACAGGAGCAGAATGATAGCGATACCATTAATATTTATATTGACAATACTTTAAAATGGCGTTTTACAGGAAGCACGCTTGAGGCTCTTAATAATGGCGAAGGGGTGCTAGTTGGTGAAAAAGCCGGAGTACACCTAACAAATAATAGTGTACATAAAAACAATTTCATTGGATATGAGGCCGGTTTTCATTGCACAAACGATGGTGTTTCAAACACGGCTTTGGGCCATAGTGCTTTATACTCTAATACTTTTGGCGATCATAATGCTGCTATAGGGGTAAACGCGTTATATAATAATACAACAGGAAGTAAAAACATTGCTGCAGGAAACAATGCTTTATATAATAACACGGTAGGAGAAAGTAACATTGCAATTGGTATAGAAGCAATGAAAAACAACACGGTTGGAGCCAGAAATATTGCCATCGGGAAATATGCTATGTTTCAAAACAGCAAATCAAGTAAAAACATTGCCATCGGAAATTATACCATGTACAATATGTCTTTCAGTAGTGAAACCGCACCTTTTAATGCTTTTAATATAGCTATTGGCGACAGCGCATTAATGAGTCCTGATAATGTTTCAACCGGAATTAATAATATCGGAATCGGTCATAATGCTCTATTGAATATTAAAACAGGTCAGGGGAATACCTCTACAGGACAAAAAACGCTACAAGAAAATTTAGATGGCAACTATAATACAGCCATAGGCTTTGAGGCCTTGAAAGATAACGTTAATGGAAATTTTAATACTGTTTTGGGTAATTATACCACACTAAGCTCTGGTAACCTGATTAATACAACTGCTATAGGCTACGCAACTTCCATTACAGCTGACAACACCATTCGTTTTGGCAATTCAAGTGTTACAAGTATTGGAGGTGAGGTTGATTGGAGTTCTCCTTCAACTAGTCAGTTTCAAACTAGTGTAAATGATGGTGTTAAGGGGCTTGAGTTTATCTTAGGACTTAGGCCTGTAAGCTACAATGTTGACTTTAATAAGCTTGATGAGTTTACAGGTAGAGAATACAGGTCAGATGAAACAAGGCCAAATAGTATAGGACGCGAGTATGGATTTATAGCTCAGGAAGTAGAAGACCTAGCTAATAAATTGGGGTTTAGGTTTAGTGGTGTTGATACACCAACAAACGATAACAGCTACTATGGTTTAAGATATGCTCTATTTGTTGTGCCTCTTGTTAAAGCAATGCAAGAGCAACAGCAACAAATTAAAAATAACGTGAGCATATTGGCTGAACAGCAGAAATCAATAGAACAACTAATTACCAAGCTAAATAATATAAAATACAAAACAAACCAAAGGTAGGAGTTTGGTTTAAGCTGCCGAGGCTCTGTAAACTGCAGAGCCGAGGCAGTTAATATCACATTCTCTGATTATAATATAACACCTGTTTATTAACAATTAACCGTAAATAAAATGAAAAATATAGTAGTACTATTCATCCTCCTTATAACATATCAGTTGAATACTGTTGCACAAGTCGCAGTTAACAACAACGGAAATGCCTCCAATAATTCGGCTATGCTGGATATCTCAAGTAGTAACAAAGGATTTTTGATTCCAAGATTAACAATTGCACAAAGAGACTCAATAGAAAATCCTGACAATGGGTTGATAGTTTTTTCCACCGATAATAATACAATAAGCTTTTTTGATACTACAAATAACCGTTGGCAGGATTTAAAAAGCTCGCTGAACAATCATACTATTTCGGATGCAGATGGTGATACATACATTTCTATACAGCCACAAACAAATAGCGATACTATCAAAATATCAGTTAATGATACGATTAAATGGATGTTCATTAAAAACTCACTTTACTCCGTTAACAATGGTTATGCAGTTTACATAGGTGAAGGTGTAGGAACCAGTACTTTGGGTACAAGTAATGAAAATATAAATCGTAACGTTTGTATAGGCTATTTTGCAGGACACAATTATACAGATTATAATGGCGGAAATGTTGTTGTAGGTCACTTGGCCTTATTTAGTGACACGTCAGGGTATTTTAATGTTGCAATAGGAACCAATACCCTGTACGAGAATTTATCTGGCATTTACAATGTTGCCATTGGAACCGATGCCTTACATCATAACATAACAGGCAATAAAAACACAGCTATTGGCAATAATGCATTACTAAATAATACCAAAGGAGGGTTAAATATTGCCATTGGTGAACTTGCGTTAGAAAAGAATTTAAAATCACGATACAATATGGCTATTGGGTACCGTGCGCTATCCAACATAGTGTTTGATACAGCTGGTACTGCATATAGTGATACTTCCGGACATAATATTGCCATTGGCGAAGAAGCTCTTTATTCACCGGGTAACAGATCGTTTAGCTATGATGATGTTGCTGTCGGCTATCGATCAGGTTATAAAAACATTCGAGGACATGGAAACACCGCAGTGGGAAAAGAATCACTTCGTGAGAATACAAATGGCAACTTCAATACTGCATTTGGCTTTGAAGCATTACTTAACAACGTAACCGGTAGTTACAATAGTGCCCTTGGTTGTCAGGCAGATGTGGCCACCGGAAATTTGGAAAACTCAACAGCGATAGGTTATGCTGCCACTGTTACTGCGAGCAATGAAGTTAGGGTTGGTAACGCAAATATTACAAGTATTGGTGGCCAGAAAAGCTGGTCAGTACTTTCCGACGGAAGGTTTAAAACCGATGTAAAAGAAGATGTTGAAGGGTTGGAGTTCATTCTGGCTTTGCGGCCGATAACATATGTTGTAGACCATGATAAGTATAATCAGTTCGTTGGTAGGAGAAATATGGTAAACAGTAGGCGGTTAAGTGATTATCGAACAGGATTTGTAGCTGAGGAAGTGGGCGTTGCAGCCCAAAACCTAGGGTTTGAATTTAGTGGAGTCAGTCCTCCCGATAATGAAAAGGATTACTATAGTTTAAGATACGGGCAATTTGTAGTACCACTTGTAAAAGCAATGCAAGAGCAGGAAGTTCAGATTAAACAGCAGCAGAAAATACTGGATGAACAAGAAAAAATGCTTAAGCAATTACTGCTTGATGTTCAAAAGGCAAAAAAAATACTGGTGCTTAGTAATTAATAGAATCAGGAATATCCTTTAATAATAATCATTAAAATTTTTGAAAATGAAAAACCTAATTCTCTCTTCTGTACTATTAATCTTCTTCTCTGGATTAAGCTTTGGTCAGATTGCGGTTAACCAGAATGGTTCAACTGCTAATCCTTCAGCCATGCTTGATATCTCGAGTACAACTAAAGGCCTTCTCATACCTCGTATGAATAGTGTGCAACGCGAAAATATTTCAACCACACAAACAGGTTTACTTGTTTTCGATACTGATGACAGCTCATTTTACTACTACAAAAATAGTGGGTGGGTAAAAATGGTAACCGATGGCGAAACCGGTTGGTCAATAAATGGCGATACAGTATATAATTCTAATTCACTTATCGGTATTGGAACCGTTAATCCTGATGCAAAGCTAGCAATTACCGATTCAATAAATACTTGCTTATTACATGTAAAAGGTAAACATTATGGTAATTATAGCAGAAGCGGTATAAAGACAGAGATGGTTAAATACGGTTTAGATAGCATTCAGGGGACGGAAATTATTCTTTACGATAGTTCTACCGGAGGTACAGTTTATAGTGCTACAGGAAACCTAATTGAAATGCATGGTACAGGAGGAGGAAAACAATATGGAACATACAATAGAATTACTAATGGGGGTAATGGGCCTCATTATGGATCATACAATAACTTGCTCAATATTTCAGATACGCTGCAAGGAAATCAGTTTGGTACGTACAATTTGATTCAGAGCAGGGGTAAAGGCACTAGTTATGGCGTTTACAATAGCTCAAAAAGATATTCAGGTTTCAAAGGGTTAACTTATGGAGTTTTTAGCTCTTTAGATGAAAATGGTACAGGCATTAGTTACGGAGTGCTCAATCATATTTTTGGTACGGGTGATGCAAGCATTTACAGTATATATAATTCAATTAACCAAACTGGTTCAGGTAAACACTATGGTGTTTATACTGAGATATCGAAAGGTAGTAACACCTTGTATGGGTCTTTAACTGAAATCACCAGTGATGGTGATGGTAATCATTATGGTAGTTCTGTTGAATTACATGGTGATGGAGGTGGTGACCAGCTTGGTTCAATGATTTCAATAATAAATGTAGGTGACGGAACACAATTTGGTGCCTATAATGAAATTAATAATTCCGGTACCGGAACTCATTATGGTACTTATAATACTTTAAAACGATATCCTGGGTTTGTCGGAAGCACTTATGGTAGCTATAATGGCATTAAGAACAATGATGGCGGGAGTAGTTATGGAGTATTTAATAATAATTCAGGTTCTGGAGATGCAAACATCCATGGAGTGTATAATTCTATTATTAACTCTGGTGAAGGAACACATTACGGAGTTTTAAATGAATTAAGTAATGGAGATGGCGACCTCTATGGTTCAAAATCTGATATCTCCAGTGATGGAAACGGAGAGCATTTTGGTACATATACTGCTTTACAAGGTTCAGGTGGTGGTGAACAATACGGCTCAAGAACCGAAATATCCAATACGGGTAACAATGAGCATTATGGTGCTTATTATGAAATTAATAACGATGGAAACGGAACTCATTATGGTGCTTATACTAACCTTTCTGCTTCAGGTAATGGAAATCAATACGGGTTTTATAATCGTATAAACAATGATGGTACAGGAATCCAATATGGTGTATATGCGTTACTTGATAATGATGGTACCGGAGATAAGTATGGTATGTATAGTAGTATTAATTCTGTTTCACCAGGAACGCACTATGGTGTTTACAGCGACGCAATAGGAAGCTCTAACTATGCTGGTTATTTCAAGGGAAGGATGTTCGTAAAAGATCGGGTAGGAATTAATACCACAAACCCAAATGAGTTTTTAGAGATAGCCGGATCAGCTGGTGCCAGAGGCAGAATGATAGCAAGTGACGGACTTGGCTCTGACAGAAGGGTAATACTATTTATATCACCAAGCTTTGCAAATGATTATGCAAGAATTGAATCATATAAATACGGAACAGGTTCGGGTGGAAAAGAACTACGATTTAACACTATTGGACACGGGTTGTTAACAATGGGAGGCGATGTTCAACCTTTCTCTAATAATACATACGACCTTGGATCTGCTTCTCAATCATGGCAAGATATATACTATTATCATTTACACATGCATGCGTCTGCCATGCTTTCATTTGGCAGCAGAAATGTATCTTCTGAATTATTATCACACGAGTTTAAGAGCGGGGATTCAGAATCAATCGACCCTTCTGCTTTACCTAAAGGAATTATTGAGGGTGAATATGTTAATATTGACAATTTTGTTTCATATAATTACAAGGCAAATTATGAGCAACAACAGCAATTGGAAATACTTAAAAAAGAAAATGCTGAACTTAAAACCAGATTAGAAAAATTAGAAAAGCTATTACTTAAAAGATAATTGGAATTATGTTTATTAGTAAGGCTTTGTATTAGTAAGAAAAAATTATCAGTAAAATGAAAAAATTATCACTTATAATCGTATTAACAAGTATCCTTTTGGGAACAGGGTGTAAGAAGGATGTACAAGAAGAGAATAAGCCGGATCCGAAACCTAACGGGACTATAATTATTTCAGAGAATACAAAAATACTTGATCAGCAAACAAGAAGTATTATAACATCCATTGATACAGCCAGCTATACAATCAAGATAAACGGTAATAATAGTTTTACCTCTTCTTTGAAAGTTGGAGATATTCTGGTTGATAGTACTTCAGCATTTGCACCCTATGGATACCTGCGTAAAGTAAAATCAATCAATAACTCAAAAGATGATGAAATAACTGTTGTTACTGAACCGGCTTCCCTCACCGAGGCAATAAGTAAGGGAAAGATTAATTTCAGTACAGGTAAATTAAACATGTCGCAGGTTGAACGATATGAGTTGGCTGATGGAGTTACAATGCAGAACCTGAAGAATACTGACTTTACTGTTTTCTCTATGGATTATGAGAAAAAATTTGAAAATGAAAACGGTAAGGTTACAATAACTGGTCATACAGATCTTGATATGGAGTTCTTTTTTGATTTTGATTGGGATTTTGATTGGTTGGCAGTGCCACCTCAACCTGTTGTTGAGAAGTTCGAATCCGGTATCGAAATTAACCAAAGTGCGTCAATAATGATGATTTCTGAAGCGGGTGCAGGCATTAATGAACGTATCTCATTGGGCAAGTTTTATTTTACCCCGTGGACATTTATGGTGGGTCCTGTACCTGTTGTTTTTGTTCCACGAGTTGAACTATTTATAGAAATGGATGGTTCAATTGTTGCTGTGTTTACTGCTTCTGCTAGTGAGAATTTTGAGGGCAGATTGGGAACAAGTTACAGTGATGCTGATGGTTGGGGTAAAATTGAAGAGAATAGTTACAATAAAGATTATGTGGCTCCTAATTTAACTGCAGGTGCTGAATTTACAACTCATATAGGGCCGGAAGTATCATTATTACTTTATGGAATATCAGGACCTTTTGTTAATTTTACTGCATGCAGTAATGTGGATGCTTCTTTACAAACTGCAACACAAAACTGGGATCTTACCTTTTTGGTTGGTGTTCAGGCTGAAGTAGGTGTACTAATAGATATTATCGGGTTTAGTAATCATTGGACTCCAAATGAATTTTGCCTGTTTAGTGATACACTCATGTATCTGAGTGACGAACCTTTTGGAAACAATATTTATATTTCTTATCCTGTTGATGGACAATCATATTTAGTAGGCAACGATATTCACGTAACAACCTCCTATACGGGAGAAACTCCTGATGAAGTTGAGTTTATTTACGATTACAATTTAGTTTATACTGATACGGAAGAGCCATTTGAGTTTGTTTTAAATACTGATGGCGAACCTGATGGGGGACATGTGATTAGGGTAAATGCTAAGCTTGGCGGGGTTGAAATTGCAAGCGATTACTCTTCATTCAATATGGTTATTCCTGTTTGGGATATCATCAGTCTTAGTGATTTGGGTTTGAATGAAAATACCAATGCCAACGATCTTTTCTTTATTAATACAACTGATGGTTGGATGACGGTTGATGCACCCGCTATGGGGAAAGTACTTAAAACAACAGATTCAGGTAAAACATGGTCAGAAATTTATTCTTCAACTACCCCTCTATTGCAAGTTAAAATGTTCAATGATCAGGGTCAGGGAATATTTCTAGATGCGTTTGGTAAAGTGATGTATAGCACCGATGGGGGGCACACAATGGTTCAACTTACTTACGGACAGTTTAACCAACCTTCTTTTCAATGGAAGAAAATTTTTGGGTTTACTACAAATAATGAAGGCGAAATAGTGGCTGTGGGTAAAGATACAGGAATACCATATCAATATAGTATTTACAGAGCTGATATTGCTTCTCACAACCCGACTGGTTACTTTAATTTACCCTACCCCAACGAATACGGAACGCCTCCAAAAATTGTGATGAGCGGAAACAGTGGCTTCCTTTATGATGTTTATAATGAAGATGTACCATCAAAATCATATTATTTAACAACTACCGATGGTGGAAAAAATTGGAATGGCTTTGAATTTGATATTGTTGATGCCAACGCTCAACTTTATGGTGCTTATATGCCTGATGAAACACATGTTTGGATAGTGGGTGAAGATAATGATGGGGCTATTGTTGTGATGTCAGATAATGGAGGAGAGAGTTGGACTAAAGTAAGTCTATCAGGAACACCTGCTTTTAGTTCGGTTTATTTCACGAGTAACAATGAAGGATATGCTACTGTTAAAGACCGGAGCGATGAGTTTGAAGCAAAATTATTTCATACTTTAGATGGTGGGCATACCTGGCAACCTATGATTGAAACCCGTGCAAAATATGGTATGAGCAAAGTGTTCTTTCTTGGGCAAGATTTTGGAGTAGTTTGCGGGAAGGGTTCACAAATATTCAGATACTCTGTAGAAAAGTAGTTTTTAGTTGGTGGTTGTTTTGTAAAGCAAAAAGCGGCTGCCTCAAAAGTCCTTAACAATAACGCTGTCAGGTTGAACGGATTCTGAATTATTACATTTACCAGTGTAATATATTCTTCAATTCCGCTTAGAATGACATTATGCACGACTCTTGAGGCAGCCGTTTTACTTTTTAATCAAAGAGGGGTAGGCTTACAGGCTCCTTATATATGCATCCATATCTGCCTCGGGGCTAAGTCCAAGTTTCTTTTTAAGGCGATACCGTGAACTTTTAATGCTGTTTGGAGCTACATTCAAAACAGAAGCCATCTCTTTACTTGTCATATTTAGCTTTATTAGTGCACAAATTCGATGATCATTAATGGTTAACTCCGGATTAATTTGCTTAAGTTCTTTATAAAAATCACGGTTCACTTCTTCAAAGTACAGTTTAAAAACATCCCAATCTTTTTGTGAACGCAAACCAAAGTTTATCTTATTAAGAACCTTCCGAAAAACAGGACGGTCATCGATGGGTACTTTTTTTGATATGCTTTCTACTTTCTCATAAATATCATGGAGTAAAGAATTCTTTTGCATCATATGTAAAGCATGCGTACTAAGCTGTTTTGATTTATATAAAACTGATTGTTGTAGCTCTGTTTCCTTAATCTTACTTTTTTCGAGTTCAGCTTTTGCCAGTTCTTTCTCCTTTTGATGCACCAACTCTTTTTGATGATGAATTTGCCGGTCTTTTTTACGTTTTAATAATACAATAAATCCTAAAATAAATCCAAGAAAAACAATTACAATAATGGTTGCAATGTAGTTTCTCTTTTCGTTTTTCAGGATTTTGTTTTGAAGCAGCTGTTTTTCCCTTTCTTGTTTTAAAAGTTCAATTTTTCGTTCCTTTTGTGCGGTTTCAAGTTGTAGTTCAAGTTTATTATAATTGGCTCTGCTTTTTTCGTTGAAAATACTATCGTGAATGGCTTTATGCATTTTGTAATATGTTAAAGCTTTTTCGTAATCACCTTTATTTTGATACGCTTCTGACAAAGAGAGATATACCTCCTCAATATTGGCTCGTTGCCCTCTTTGTTTCATTATATTAAGACTTTTAAGCGCAAATTCTAAGGCTTTATCAAAATTACCAACTTTGTTATGATAGGTTGAAAGATTCTGATAGCTGGTTGCAAGCTTGCTTTTATACTTCTGGTTAGCATTTAGCCTGATAGCTTTCAAAAAATATCGGTTGGCTTTTTCAAGTTGATTCATTTTAAGGTAGATGGCTCCCAAATTGTTTAACAGGGTAATTTTCCCACGAGTGTCGTTAATTTTGTTTCTTATTTCCAGTGCTTTTTTATAGTTATTGATGGCCTTCAGGGTGTCGCCAAGTTCTTTATTTACAAGGCCTGAATTACTGTAGCAAGCGGCTATTTTGGAGGAATCGTTTAAGATAAGATAGTTATCCAAAGCATCATTAAAATATTCAAGTGCCTGCGTGTAGTTTTCGTTTTTATAACAAACAGCACCAATGTTCAACAACGTGGGAGCAATATACTTTGGACCGGCTTTGTGCTTCTGACGGAACTCTAACGACTCTTTGAATACAATAATGGCTGAATCATAGTAACCCATCCTTGCAAAGATGGTTGCCTTATTATTCAAAAGACTGGCAAAGTTCATTGGAACTATCTTATCAGTATTAGGATGATGATCAATGTATTCTTTGTAAAGAATACCGGCTTCATCAAAAAAATCTTTTGCTTTGCTATAATCACCCTTATAGTTTACCACACGTCCCATGTTTGTTAAAAACTCCATCATTCTTACAGTGTCTTTTGCAGCACGGCAAAGGGCTAAACCTTCTTCAATATACATATCTGAAGAGTCGTAGTTTCGGATTCGGCCGTATGCTTCTACCAGATTGCTAATTATGCTTATTTCATTTGTGTAATCTTTACCTTTTGTAAGCTTATGAGCTTTTTTAAAGTAAACTAATGCCTGCTCAGGATTACTTAATAATAGAGTATTTCCTAATAGGTTAAGTGTTGTTGCTTTTTCAATTCCATTTTGTGTTTCAACAATAATTTTTAAGCTATCATTATTGACACTAAAACCGACTGAGATAATAAGAAACAGGGATAATAAAAGTATAATCCTGAAGAATGAGTATATTATTTTCATTTTGATGGTAATTATAAAAACTATTTCAGGTTTTCTGTCAAATATAACCCATTTTATAAACGATCCCTTTAGAAATATCCTTTCATATCATGCATGCAATTGATATTTTGTAAAATACAGAAAAAGAACGGTATGGCCATAGTTTTAATTGTATTTGCATACCATAAATACTTCTTCAATAGAACCAATGCATTCCGTTTGCTGTCCGCGATAATTAGGCTGTCCATATTTTGAACTCTATGTTTGCTGATATTAATTACTCATAAATGAATCAGTGCATCATTAATACGGTAGGGCAAACGGTTTTTGTAACCTTCAAACAAATAGTCAGAAAGGGCAGTATTGAATTCTGGAATTTGGGCAGTAATAAAAAATCCAAAGTTCAGAAAAGAAGAGGTTATTACAAATTTTGAAAGTTTGAATTGAAAAAACATAAAGCTATCTGCCAAATAGAAGTTACAATGGATGGTGAACAGGTTTTTAAAACACAATCCTGATAAAAGAATATACCCAACAGTTAAAAGATTTAATAACTAACAACTAGTAAAATGAAAAAGTTAATTCTTTCTATTTTGTTCATGTTTGTTTTATCAAGCATAGGTTTAACCCAGGTAGCTATTAACCAAACTGGTGCCGAAGCAGACCCCTCTGCCGTTCTCGACCTTTCGAGCACTACCAAAGGTTTTTTAGTACCACGTGTAACAACAACACAACGTATGGCCATAGGCACCACACAAAGCGGACTGATGGTTTACGATACCGACACCGAAACTTTTTGGTTTTGGAACAACAGCCTGGCAGATTGGACCGAAATAAAAACCGGCAGTGCATTGAATATTAACAGCCTTGCAGACGGAGGCAGCGACAACACAAGCGTTTTTTTGGGAGACAGTGCCGGTATTAACGATGACGGTAATAACTACAATACGGCAATGGGCGATGAAGCTTTAGAAAATAACACATCCGGAAAGTACAATACAGCGGTTGGTTATAAAACACTCAGTAACTCAAATGGAGAAAGTAACACTGCTTTCGGACAAAACACATTACGTTATAATACCTCAGGAGATTACAATACGGCGATTGGCAGGGAAGCCATCCTTTACAATCGAATAGGTAATAACAATACATCTGTAGGTTTTGGTGCCGGGACAGGAAGCATCGACAGCAGTTTCAGCGGTTGTGTGTTTCTGGGTTACGAAGCCGGAAAAAATAACAGCAACAACAACAAGCTGTTTATTGATAACTCTTCTACTTCGACCCCCTTAATTGGTGGTGATTTTAGTACCGACCAACTTTATTTTAATGCCACAAAAGTGGGAATCGGTACCACTAATCCTGAAGAGCTGCTTGATGTTACGAGTGCCTCAGGTAACAGGGCAAGGATGATTGTAAGCGACGGACAGGGGC
>Ga0256913_10000396_pt1 | contig 22467 bp, 18 predicted proteins | sample Axial_MatmetaG_FD_185970 | JGI IMG/M metagenome (GOLD analysis project Ga0256913, IMG submission 185970) | Deep-sea worm associated microbial mat communities from Axial Seamount, Juan de Fuca Ridge, Pacific Ocean - Axial_Mat | ecosystem: Environmental > Aquatic > Marine > Oceanic > Microbial... | reverse complement strand
CCTATGTTTAAAAATAATTTTAATTAGTAGATGAAATGGATAAAGTATAAAAAAAGAATTTAAAACTAATTTCTGAGATAATTTAATAATTCTTAAATCCACATCAGGAAGCCAAGCTAAAATTCCAACAAAAAAAGAAAAAAAAATTGTTTGTAAAATATTTTGATTAAACAAATAATAATAAATCCAAAGACTTAATGCAAAACTCCAAGTAATATGATTTATTTTTTTCATTTATTAAACTTTAGTTAAAATATTACTTCTTTAAATTCATTATAAATTTCATTAAATTTTTTAATTGATTTTATTTTATTATCTACAGATCCAGTCCCCGGAGTATAAATATATATAGTTCCTTGATTAAATAATTTTTCAAATAAAAATTTTCGTTCTAATTTAAGATGTTTAATATTTTTATAATATATTTCTTTTTTAGTAATATTAAAAACACCATCAATAGTAATAACTTTATCTTCATAAAATTCATATTTTGTATTCTTAAATAATAATATTCTATATATCAAATAGATCAAATAAATTAAAATTAAAATAACTGTATTATTATTGGACATAAAATAACTTTGAATTAAAACAATTATAATACCAATTATTAAATAAATAAAATCTTTTAGAGTAATTAAAAAACTAATTCCAGGTTTTGTTTGAAATAAAACTTTTTCTTTATTAATAGTATTAGATTTATTTACTCTATTTTCATTATAGGAATTATTTGGAATTTTAATATTATTTTTATAATTTTGAAGTAAATCATTTAATATATTATTAAATTTTTTAAAATTTTTTAATGAATGAAAAATAGGGTCATTTGTTCCCCCAGTAAAAATTTTCAAATATCCTACTTTAAATAGTGAATAAGAAAAAATATTTTTATTTATTTGATGATTAGTAATTTTACTAAGTGGTATAATTTGTATTTCTTTTCCCAAAATATAATTAGATTCACATTTAATATAATTATTAGTAATACTAAATTTGGTTGATTTTATTTTTAAACTTATAATAAAAGTAATAATAGAAAAAATAAAAAACCATACATCAAACATATAAACTAAAATTGAATTTGAAGAATTTAGAAAAACTGTAATTGCCATTGAACTTATAAATAATGATAAAAAAGTGAATAAAAAAAATTTAACTGGTTTTGTTGAAGGTTTTTCTTCATAGATTATTTCTTCATCTAAGGAAACACCAATAAGTTTATTAAGTTGAAAAAAAATATTTTTATATTCTTTCAGATTTACTAATACTTGTCCAAAGTTTAAATTTTTATGATTGTTATAATTATTATTATTTTCAATCCCAAGATATGAATCATTTTTACCGAAAACTCCAAATTCAATTGATCCTAAACCAAATATTTTCTCTAAAATACCATTATGTAGAACTAAACTTGTAATCTGATCAATTCTATGTATTTTAGTTGATTTTATTATAAATTTATAATCTTCTTGAATTTCATTTTCGTTATTAATAGAATAACTTCTATATTTATTTCTCACTATTAAAACTAGTGCAATAATTATTATAATTATTCCAATAAATGATAAAAATATTGTGAATAGTAATATTATTCCTGTTAGTAAAAGTTTATTTTCAATTTCAAGACTTGGTTTAAATTTAATTTTTTCCATTTTTTTTAAGTACCTCTTTTAATTCAGTTAATATTTCGTCTCCATTATTAATATAAAGAATATTTATTTCAGATCCTCCTGTTCCCGCAGTTTCAATATTAATTGTTGAAGTTCCAAAAATTCTATCTATTAATGATTTAGTTAAATTAAAACTAATAATCCTTTCGTAAGGAACAGTAACTTTATGAAAAGTTAAAAAACCATCATAATATTCAAGTTTATTTGAATAAAAATCATATCTTTTTTTTTTAAATCTGAGTATTAATAAAATATTATTTATGATTAATAGAATTACAATTCCAACTACTATCCAAAAATTAAAATTATGAATAAAATTAAATAAGAATAAAAAATAAATTATTGAAGAGGGAAGTATATGACTTAATATTACAATTTTAACATTAGGTTTAATACTTTTAATCAATTTATTTTCTTCACCATTAATAATACTTTTCCTAAATGAATCAATTTTCAATTTTATTATATTATAAATTTTTATTGGGGAATTAATTGCATTAAAATTCAAATCAACTCCTTGACTTCCACTTGTATATATTGAGATTGAACCAGTTTTAAATATTTTATCCCAAAACCAACTAATTGTATAGTCAATATTAGTAATCTCATTAATAGGCACATCTTCTTTTATTTCATTAAAAAATGTTGTAGTTCTTGACAAATAATTATCAGTTATAATATATTCAGTAGTTAAAGTATTACCAATTATATTAATAAAATAGAAAATAAATATAGTTAAAATGATTATTATAATTCCATATATAAGATATTTTAAATTGTTAAAATAAGATGTCAAATAATCTAAACTTGTAATATTTTTATTATTTAAAGGATTTTGAATCTCTTCATTATTTAAAGAGTTTTGAATATTTTTAATATTTAAAGAATTATAAAAATCATTTGAGATTTTAATAATACTAAATAACCCAAAACAAATTACTAAAACAATTAAAAATATAAATATAGTTTGAAATAAAACTTTTTTAAAATTAGGTTTAATTTTAGTTTTCATAATAATTTAATTTTTTTATTATTTAAATAATTATTTATTTAGAATTTAAAATTTAATTTATGTTTTACTTAATAGTTTATACATTTTATTATATTTAGTTAAATTAATTATTTATTTATGAAGTTTTTAAAATATATCTCGTGGATTTTATTGAGTTTATTCTTAGTAACAAATATTTTTTCGATAGGCCTATTTTTAGAAAATGGAGATTTTACATATTATACAAATAATCCAACTCCAAATATTAATGTAACCATTACTAGTTCAAAAGAACCAATATATATTAAAAAAGCAAGTTTCACATTAAATAGTGAAATAAATGAGTTTGATAGTTTTAATGATAAAACTTTATTGCCTTCAGATTTAAAAAGGACTTTTACATTTAAACTTAGTGATTTCAATTTTGATAATTTAACTTCAACAGATATTGCTAGATTTAATTTATTTGTAACTGATTTAAATGATAAAAAAATCACACCACAAGGAGATCCAACAAATATTTCAATAAAATATGGAAATTCAATACCAAAAATTATAAATTTTGAAAATAATCAAGAACAATATTTAGATGTTAATAATCCAAATTTAGATTTTATTTTTTCAGAAGAAATTTCAAAGTATGAGATTTATATTGGAAATAACTTAAAAGAAAGTTATCAAAATCCAAGTAATTTAAGGAGTGATTTTTTAACTAATTTTAAAATAAATTTAAGTGATAAAATTATAGATGGAGAAAATAGTTTTAAAATTATTTTTCAAGATATTTATGGAAATGAAGGAGAATTAAAATTAAAAATTTATTATATTGAAGAAACATTAAAAATAACTTTATTAACTGTAAAAGAAGATCCAGGCTTAAAATATAATTACGATTCAAATCTTCCTGAATTATTTGAAGGAAAAATATATACAAAAGAAGACACCTTTAATTTAGTTGTTGAAACTTCAAAAGAAGGAAGTTGTTATTTTTCATCATCATTATTAAATTTTGATTTATTTTCAAATTTATTAAATGAAAGTAGAACTTTAATGACAACAACCAATAGAAAAATACACACGTATCCTATAACAACTTCTTTTGATAGAAAAATTTGGGTTTATTGTCATAGTGATTTATACTCTCAAGATGGAGAATATTTAAGTGAATCAATGAATCTAGGACAAAGTTTAATACCAATTGAAAAATATCAATATTCTAATTTAGAAATTATTGAAATAATCCCAGAGACAAAAGTAACTTATTCTCCATTTGATTTAATAATTAAGACAGACCATAATGCAATTTGTAGTTATAAAACAAGTTTAAATTCTTCTTATTCAAATTTAACTAGTGATGATTTATTATCTCACAAAATTAATTTAAATTTAGGAAATGGAGTTTATTCTTATGATTATAGTTGTTTTGATGCTGTAAATAATATTGTAACAAAGAGTTCAACTTTTGAAGTTAATTTAAATGAGGGAGTTCAAATATTAAATTATACTCCAAAATATTCTTTTAGTAGTAGTGTTTCAATTAAATTACAATTAACTGAAGATGCAGAAGCAAGATATTCATTAGAAGAAAAAAACATCCAAGATTATAATACTTTAACTCAAATTTCAGGTTCGGGTTTAACTAGGGAATTTACAGTAAATTCTTTAACAAAAGGAGAAAACGAGATATTTATTTATTTTAAAAAAGGAAATTCAATATTTATAAGGAGAATAACAATTGTTTATGACGAAGAGGGACCTAGAATTCATAATATTATTTTTGTAAATCATGGGATTGAAAGTGATTATTTAGGATCTAATAAAAAAATAAAATATAAATTAAATGTTACTTCTTTAATGCCAATTTCAAAATACGATATTTTAGTTTCAAGAAATGATGAATTAAAAATTAAAAAAACCTCTACTTCAGAATCAGGTTCAATTTCGGGAGATTTTTCTAATGCTACAAACATAAAATTCACTGCAATAATTGAAGGAGGAATAAATACTTCAAGTAATAAAAATCTTGTTTTTGATTTTGAGGATCCCGGATTAAGTTTTGAAGTTAATGGAAATGAAATTAAATTATCTTGTTTTGATCCAATTAGTGGTTGTTATAGGATTTATTATGGTATTGCTAAAACTTCAATTTCTTGTAATCCAAATAAAAGATATCATTCAAATAAAACTATCTTGATTGGAGAAAATAATTATATTTGTGCAAAAGCAGAAGATTTTGTTGGAAATGAAGTTATTTTGAGAGAACCAATAACTGAAGGATTTAATAATAACTCTGGTGAAGGATGGATTGAAGATAGTGATGATGATGGTGTAATTGATTCAGAAGATAATTGTTTAGATGTATATAATCCTTTACAAGAAGATTTAAATGGTAATGGTATTGGTGATATTTGTGAAGATGGGGATGGAACTGAAGTTATACATTATGGAAATGAAACTGAAACAAATAAGAGTGAAATAATCTCTGAAGAAGTTGATGATGATTTATTTGGTTTAAATGAAGAATATTTGCCTGAAGAAGATAGTGGGGTTAATTATTTAGTTATTTTAGCAATAGCATTTGTTTTAGTTGGTGTGAGTGGTGGTGGATATTATGCATATAAGAAAGGTTATTTAAATAAAGAATTAGAAAAATTAGGAATAAAAGTTAAAAGTAACAATATTAATAAAACTAATCTTGGAAATTATTATTCAAAAACAACACCAAATAAATTTTCAACACAAAAAATAGTTCCAACAAATAAGGTAAGAGGTAGTACTTATGATTATCACTTAGATAAATTAAATAAATTTATTGATGGAGAAATAAATAAAGGTTCTTCTTTATTTGAAAAATTAAAAACAAAGGACAAAAGAAAATTAAATAATAGGGAGACTTTAATTAAAGCAAAAGAGCAAAGTTCAGAAGACATATCTCAACAAGATTTTGATGAATTTTATTCTTCTTCAAAAGATTCAAAAGGGAAGGAAAAATTAACTGCAAAAAAAGAAGCAGAAAGTTTTGAAGAATTTTATAAAAATAAAAAAAAAAGTGCCAATAAAATTAATAATAAATCAAAAATAAAAACTAAAAAATAATTAGTTAAATTTTTAAATATAACTAATTAGAATTTTATTTAGATAAATAAAAAAATGAAAAAACAAAAAAAAAAATCAAAAGAAGAAAAAAATCCAATTAAAAAATTTTGGAATTTTATTTGGTATGATGATTCATTATTATCTTATATTTTAAATTTACTTGTGGCATTTATATTTATTAAATTTATATTTTTTCCAAGTGTTGGTTTTATTTTAAATAATGATTATCCTGTAGTTGCAATTGTTTCAGGAAGTATGCAACATAAAATAGTAGAACATCGTATTTGTGATAAATATGTTTTAAAAACAACTACTGAAAATTTAAATTTTGATTCGTGGTGGAATTATTGTGGTGAATATTATGAAAAATCTTTTAATTTAACAAAAAAAGATTTAAATGAATTTGAATATTCAAATGGATTGAATATTGGAGATGTAATGGTTTTATATGGAAAAAATCCAAAAGATATTGAAGTTGGTGAAGTTTTAATTTTTGAACCACAGAATAAAATTTTTTTTAAAAATTTTGGGCCTGTAATTCATAGGGTTGTAAAGAAATGGAAAGATGAAAATGGAAAATGGCATTTTCAAACAAAAGGAGATTTTAATCCTAAATCAGGTAAAAATTTTGAAGATAATATCATTGAAGATAAAGTAATTGGAGTTCCAATATTAAGAGTCCCATATCTTGGTTATTTAAAATTGATATTATATAAAGGATACCTTTTTATATTAAATAAATAAAGATGGAAAAACAAATATTATTAGATGTTTTAAAAAAAATTAAACCAACAAAAGAAGAACAATTAGCATTAGAAGGAGCAGTAAGTAGATTTATTACAAGATTAAGGAGAAGTTCAAAGAGATTAAAAATAAATTGTGATTTTTTTGTTGGTGGTAGTTTTGGAAAAGATACTTATTTAAAAGGTTCTTCGGATGTAGATATTTTTTGTAGATTTGATTTAAAATATAAAGATAACACATTATCTAGTTTATTAGAAACAATTTTAATTGAAGCAAAATTAAAATATAAAAAACAAAAAGGTTCAAGGGATTATTATTCTTTAAAATTTGTTTCAAAAGGAATAAGTATAATTTTTGAAATAGTTCCAAATAGAAAAATTAAAACAATTAATGAAGTAATTAATTCGACCGATGTTTCTCCAATGCATGTAGAATTTTTAAAATTAAAAGTAGAAAAAAACCCAGATTTAACAAATCAAATTAGATTAGCAAAACAATTTTTCAAATCAAAAGGATTGTATGGTGCAGAAAGTTATATAGAAGGGTTCTCAGGACACACAATAGATATATTAATAGCTTATTATGGTTCATTAAAAAATTTATTACTTGAAGCAAAAACTTGGAATGAAGAAAAATATATTGATATCAACAATTTCTATTCAAATGAATTTGAAGCCCAAGAGAAGATTGGAATAGACAAACTTTCAAATTTAATCTTAGTTGATCCTATTATAAAAGAAAGAAATGCCGCAAGAGCATTAAATAACATTAAATATTGTGAATTTATTATGATAGCAAATAAATTTAAAAAGTTTAATAAAGAAGATTTTGAAATAAATAAACCAAATATTAAAACTATAATAGAAGAAGCAAAATTATATTCCAAAGAAAATAATTTAAAATTTTTAGCATATAAATTTAGGTTTAAAATCACAAACGAGAGTGAGGATATAGTTGGAGCAAAATTATTAAAATTAAGTAGAAAAATAAATAAATATTTTACAAGTTTAGATTTTGAGATATTTTTAGAAGATTTTTTTATTGATATAAAAAAAGGCATTTGTTTAATAATATTTTTATTTAAAAAAACAAATTTGCCAAATGTTAAAAAAATCATAGGTCCAAAAGTTTTCTTTAAAGAAGCAACTATAGATTTTTTAAAAGATAAAGATTATTATTTTATAGAAGATTCGAGAGTTTGTATATATCAACCAAGAACAATATATAAATTAAATGAAGTATCTAAAATTGATTTAGATAGTTTTAAAAATATGTTAAATAAAGACATTTCTTTCATAACTTCAGTAAGAAGAATAATTAAATAATTTAGTTTAAATATTAATATTTGCTTTAAGAAATAATCCAACTAAAAATGAAATAATTGTAACACTAATTGAAATTAAAACCATTTCAAAGAATCTTTTTTTAAAATTCAATTCCTTAGCAATAGAAATATAAAAAGTATATGAAGCTATAATAAATATTGTTATAAATATCATAACAGCTAATGAAATAAAAATATTTTTAAAAATAAAATATGGTATTACCAATAATAAGACTGTAATAATATATGCAACACCCGTATAAATAGCTGACTTAATGGGACATAATTCTGCTTTTTCATTTTCTTTAGAAGATAAGTATCCTGAAGAAGCCATAGATAAAGATGCAGCAATACCCATAATTAAACCAGTAATTCCAACTAATTTTGAATCAGTAAAAACTAATGAAAATCCTGCAAGAGTTCCAGTAAGTTCAACTAAGGCATCATTTAATCCTAACACTATAGCTCCAGCATAAGAAAGTCTTTCATCATTAAGAATTCTAATTAAATTTCTTTCATGTTTCTCTTCATCTTTAATAATTTTTAAAGTTTCAGGATAGATTTTAGAGATTTTATCATATTCTTTTATAGCTTTTTCTTCATCACCTTCCATTAGTTTTAAAGTAAAAGAGAGTCCAAAAATTTTAGATAAAAAAACAAACCAAAAAACTTTAAATTTATTTTGAGAATATTCAACATTAGTAATATTTTTCCAAATATTATAATGTTTTAATTCACTTTTAGCCATAGTTTGAAGGATGTTTTTATTATTTTGATTTTTACATTGTAGAGATAATTTATTATAAATAAAATGTTCAGTAATTTCAGCCTTTTGTTGACGAATAATTTTATTATTTATTTTTTTCATAATATTAAATTATTAAATTTATTTTATAAAATTAAGTTAAAAAATTAGAATTAAATTATTCAATTATTTTAAATGGTATATATTTATACTCAACTTCAGAGTTATAGGTTGCATAATAATTAACTCTAAAATAATATTCTCCAGGTTTTAAATTTCCTTGTTCAAATGTTATTTTATTTTGTTTAATTTCATAACTTTTACATTGAACTTCACCGGGTTTAGCTACAGAGTAAAAACGATTTAGATGAATTTTATCTTTATCCACTATCCAAAAATGTGGATTATAATGATCATAATTTCCAATTTTAGCAGTTAAAGTTAAAGTATCTCCATCTTTAATTTCAGTTTTAGAAATTAAAATTAAATTGGAATTTCCATCTTGGTTAGGATTATCAAGTAAATCATTTTTAACTTTAATTGAAATTTTATATGGTCTTGAATTCCCATCTTTATCTTTAATTCTACCTGTTAAATAATAAGTTCCTGTTGGCCAACCAATTGGAATAGTATATTTAAAAATAAAATCTTTTTTATTACAGATACCACAACTAATAGAACTACCACAAAATGAAAGTCCAGTTAAATCTTTATAGTATTTATATCTAGTATCATCAGATTTTTTTATTCTAATTCCACTATTTCCATCATCACTAAAACCTTTATCTTTTTCAGTATTTATATGAAATTTTACTTTAAGTTCTTCTCCAGCTTTAACTACTCCTTTTTCTGGCAAGATATAAGTTTCCTTAATTTCAGAGGTTTTAGTAATTAATTTATTTCCACATTTATGATCATCATATCCTGATGCTTCAGATATATCCCAAGTAGTATCACAACCACTCATCCAATTATTTCCTTTAACATTAACCCACCAATTACCTTTACAAATTGCACCATAATATTCTGCACCACAATTATTTTTTATTGAAACTTTATTATTTTTTCCAGAACAATAATTATTTATACAAGATACTGATTTAGGTTTATTAGTGGAGGAACAAACAGGACAATTAATTGTTTCACCACAACCATTAGAAATACTTTTTCCACAGTCATTATCAGAACAAGTTTTAGGAATACAAGTATCACTACATAATGTTCCTTTCTCATAACCAGAATAATCAATCCAACTCTCACCATTTATTCCTTTACAAGTTGATTTCCAATTATTTCCTGTTGTATCTATTGTCCAAAATCCAGTACAAGTTGCTTTTTTAATTTTTTCTCCACACCTATTTTTTAAATTTAATACTTGTGAATTATATCCACTTTTTTTGGCACTTCCAATTTGAATTCGATCAAATCCACAATCACCTTCATTTGGATTTAAAGTAATTTCATTATTTGAAGAATCTTTCCAATTATTATCACAATCTAATTTCCACTTATCTCCTATAACATTAATATTATAATTTCCAGTACAAATAACTCCTTCAATATTTTTTCCACATTTATTTTTAATTAAAGTAAATTTCCCATTTGAACCTAAAAGAGATCTTTCGACTATAGAAAATATCTCTGGATTATTATTTTCATCTTTAATTATTAAGTCTTTTGTAATTGTTTTCCAAGAAAATTTTGAATCATAAGATTCTGTCCAGAATTTAAATTCTAATCTATATTCGCCAGCAGGAAGATTTGAGGTATCAAATTCTTTTTCTTTTGTACTAGTACAAAGAGAATTACTACCACAATTAAATCTTAAATATCCATTTTTATTTCCAGAATATTTTATCGAAGGACTAAATCCCCTATATGAAGTTGGTTTTAAAACTTTAATATTAAGTTTTTCTCCAATATTAATCTCAGAAGGAATTGTAATTATTTTAAATTCATCAATAAAAGGATTTATATTTTTATTACTTGAAGTTCCATAAGAAATAAATTCTAAATTTGTCCAACCATTTTTACAATAATAATCAAAATTATCTCCAGTCATGTCAGCATTCCAATCTCCATTACAGGAACCTGAAATACTTTTACCTTTTGAATTTTTAAAAATAATTTTATTGTTTATAGATTTATCTTTATCTGGTTCACATAAAGTTGAATCACAAGTAGTTGGAGTATTTATTGAATTATCGGAATTTTCCCACCCAGTATCACAAGAATTGATCCAATTATATTCTTTAACATTTGCAGTCCAATATCCTTTACAAGTAGCAGTAAATTTTCCGCCACCATTATTAATAATTGTAACAATATTATTATTACCTTCACAAATATTATTTTTACAAGTAACTTCTGTTGTTTCTGGTTCTTTTTCTAAAATAGTAAATTCTTTATTAATATTAACATAGTTTCCAAGAATACTATCATCTAAAGGATATTTGTAAAAAGTAAATTTCAAATAATATCTTCCGGGAGTTAACTTTTCATTTTCCAAATTAATTTGTTTATTATTTAATGTTTTACAATATTTTCCTCCTATTCCTCCCATATCAAAACTACAATCAAATTCTACATAATGATTAGTAGATTCACCATTTTCATTATAAATATAAGCTATATTATTAAATCCTTTATATTCGCCATTATCTACAGTTAAAATTAAGTTACTTTCAGAATATACTTCATTTGAATCAAGAGAAATAGTTTCGGAATTATCATAATTAGGTTCAATATATTTAGCTGTAATATTAAATTCTTTATTGATAAGTGTCCCTTCGGAATTTTCAGAATAATCAATTATTTCAAAATAATAAACTCCAGGCTCTAAAGTTAAAGGAATATTTTTTTCTATATTTTCACTATTACAAGTAGTTTCAAAAGAATTACATAAATAATTAGTTAATTGAACTTCATTATTTAAATTATAGATTTTACCTTGTTTAGAAATTCCTTTTTTAATATCTCCAATATGGATTTTAATATTTAAGTTACTTCCTTCTTCAATTTCATCACTAATTTCTAGAGTTGAAGGAATAGATTCAACATCTCCAATTACTTTAAAATATGTTTTAATCGGAATATCTATTCCTGAGATATTTTGATAAGTTGTTTTAATATAATATTCTCCTTTAGAAAAAGTAGAGTCAATATTTAATTCAAGATTATACCCATCTTCACATTTAGTTTCATCATTAGTATTACTACAAGTTGCAGTTAATTCTTTAATAATATTAGAATTGGAATCAATTATCTGAATTTTATTACTCACTCCATTAATTCCAACATTATCAACATTAATATTTAATAATTCTCCAATTTTTAATTCTTCAGAATTAATTTTAATTTCGGGTTGTTTAATATTTTTAATTTCAAATTCAATTTTTCTTTCTTCATTATTAGAATTATAAAAAATTAAATTATATTTCACTTCCCCTAAATCAACAGGCATTTTAAATTTAGCATAAATTTTAGAAGTTAAATAATTTTTATCAGATTTATCTGAAATGGTATAAATAGGTAAGTAATACGATTCTATTAATTCTCCTGAAACTTTTTTAAGATCAACTTTACTTGAGATTTTATCACTATTAGGATTTAAAGTGAATTCTAACCAACTTGAAGAAGGAATTTTATCTTGAGATAATTTTATTTCTGCCATATTACTTGCAGTAGTAAATTGTACAGATATAAGAAAAGATAGAAAAACTATCAATATAAATTTTAAATATTTTTTATTTTTTTCCATTTATATAATTGTAAGATTTTTATTTTTTATTTATGTGTAATTACTAATAGATAACAAACAATCATTAAATAAATAAAATTTTAAATATTTATATGGTAAAAAAATTTATCTTATTAGTATTATTTTTATTATCTATTTTTATTATTAGTTGTGATAATTCTTATTTATATAAAGAAAATAATAATTTTGATACTAAAACTATTAAAAATATAAACGATGTTAGAGAATTAAGATTTTCATTTAATGATTATTTGGGAGATTATAATATAAAATTAAAACATATTAATAATAAGGATATTTTTGATAAAAGTAAATTAATTTTAGATAAATCTAAAAATTTTAATTTAATTAATTCTTTTGTTATCTCTGACAGATGTTCAATTAAAAAAAGAAGTTGTAATTTTGGATTTGGAGAATATAGGCCTTTTAAAAAAAATAAAGTAAAAGATGTAACTTTAACAATTGAAGAATATGGAAGTAAAATAAATTATAATGATTTTAAAGAGGTAATTATCAATAGATTTAATTCAGATAATATTATTCAAAATTATGATGAAAAAAATTATAAAATAATTTCTCAGATAACTAATAATAAATTAATAATTAGTAAAATAAATGGTGGAAATTATTTAATTAACTATTATATAACTTTAGAAGATGAAATAGGAAATAGTAATTTAAATGATCTTGCAAAGGATTTAATTGAAACTTATGATAATTATTATGGTATAACTAAAATTGAAGGAACTCCTGAAGAAACTCCTGAAGAAAATTTAGATGATTTTAAAGTAATAAATTTAAATTTAAATAGTAAACTAATAATAAATAATTCTTTCAAAGAAACAACTATTGAGAAAATATTTATTTCAAATGGTATGGAAATGTGTCAAACAGATACTTCAAATAAAGAAAGTTGTTCATTAATTAATTTTTGTGAATTAAATTCAGTTAAATTAAATAAAGGAATAACAACATTAAACTTTGATAATTGTAATCTGAATAGAGGAGAAACATATAAAATCTATTTTAGATTTAAAGAATCTGAACTTGGAAAAGATAAATTAATTGGTTCAGTTACTATTAATGAAGAAGATAAACCAGAGATTAAAAATTCAGAACTTAAGTTAGAATTTGATGAAATTTATTATGATTCTGAGACTAATTCAATAAACATAATACCAAGTGTTATTTTAAATAATTTTAATGAAGATGATTTAAAAAAAGAAGATTTTAAAATTTTTTATAGTGTTAATAATGAAAATGAAATATTTTCTTCCGATAATTTTAATTTTTCCAAGAATATAATAATTAATGATAAACTTAAACTTCAATTTAAATTTCTTCCAACAATAGGTTTAAATAATAATGATAAAAATATTGTAATTGGTTTAGAATACAAAGATTCAATTTACTCTATAAGTAAACCAAATTTTAATTTTGAAGATAAAGAAAAAAGTTATTTATATCCTTAATTAAAAAATATTCTTTAAAATAAGAAACTAAAAGTAATAATTCTTCTTAAAATTATTTACCAGTTCTAATGATTTCAATTTTATTCTCACTAATTCTATATAAAACATCTTCGCCAGCATTAAATTTAGACATTTTATAGGCAAAATCAGGCAAAACAATTTTCTCATTAGAAACTCTTAACTCAGCTTCAAATTCTCTTGCTCCAATTTCCTTAATTCCTATTGAATTCATAACACTCCTAGAAGTAACTTTTTGTTTTTTTTCTTTTAATTTCTTAGTTTCATCAAATAAAGCTTTAGCAATTTCTCTACTAATATTAGTTTTAGTTGTTTCAGTAATTTTTTGTAATCCTGGAGAAGTATTTATTTCTAAAATTAATGGTCCATAATCACTTTCAATAATATCAACCGCACAAATATCAGCTTTAATTTTTTTTGCTGCACTTAAAGAGATATTTTTAATTTCGGGGGTTGGAACATAATTTATAGCATTACCGCCCTGATGTGCATTTGCTCTAATATCATCTTTATTAGCAATTCTTTTCATTGAACCAACAATTTTATTTCCAGCAACAATAATTCTAATATCACTTTTAATATTAATATAATCTTGAATTAAAACTGGTTGTTTAAAAATATCTAAAGCATCCACCATTGAGATTGCAGATTGACTACTCTCAGTAAAAACAACACCCTTCCCATGTGTTCCAGTTGGAAATTTTAAAATAATAGGATAATTTAAAGTTTTTAAAAATTCTTTTGATTCTGAAACTTTTACAGCAAAATAAGTTCCAGGCATTTTCAAATCTTTTTCTGGAGCAAAATTAAGATGTGTTAAAAATTTATTATGTGCTATAATATGTGCATTAGAATCAATAGGAACATAACATTTATTTTTATATATCTCTGATAGTCCATATAATATATTTGAATATTTATACGAACCTTTCATATATAAACAATCGAATTCATCTAAAGATTTACCATCATATAAAACTGTAATTCCTCTATCAATTTTAATCTCAATTTTTCTTAAATCAATTAATTTAACAACATCAAATAAATCTTCTGCTTCTTTCATAAGCATTTGAGTAGAAACACTTCCAAGACTAATAATACCTAATTTTAATTTCATTTTTTAGCTAAACTCCTTAAGATTTTTATTCTTATTTTTCAAAGTTAAATTTTTAAGAGGATCAATTAAAAATCCTTCTTTTTTAAGAATATCTTTTCCAATTAAAATCTTAAATTTCAAATTACTTCTATCTGAAATATTGAAATTTTCAGTAAATTTAATTCCTTGGAAAGTTATTTCTAATCTTGTAATAGGTCTTTTATGTCTTCCTAATGCAGAACGGAAATATTTATGTTCAATAATTTCTTTATCCCCAAAAGATTCAAGTAATTTTTTATCAATAGAAGATGAATCTGCTCCAGTATCAATTTTTGCACGATATTTATTTCCATCTTCAAGAATAATTGTTTCCTCAGTACCAATAATTAATCTATCCTTAATTTTTTCCATTATAAAATTATTATTTTTTTAAAGTTTTTAAAGATTTGTTTTATTTTTTAAAAATTGAATTTTTAAAATTAAATTATTAGATTAATTTGGAAATTGATATTATAAATTAAATAAATTAAATAAATTATTAATAATGATTTTAATATAAGGATTTTAATTTAAAAATATAAATTACATAAAAACCTTTATATAAGAAATTTAATTCATTTTATATATGGCAAATGAAACAATTCCAATTCAACCAACTTTAAATTTAGGTTTAGTAGGTCATGTTGATCATGGAAAAACAACTTTAACAAAACTTTTATCAGGAAAATGGACTGATACACATTCAGAAGAAAAAAAAAGAGGAATTACAATTAAATTAGGTTATACTAATTTTATTATATTTTCAGATAAAAATAAACAAAATTTTTCTATTAAAAAAAAAGACGATTATCAATTTATAAAAAAAGTTTCAATTGTGGATGCTCCAGGACATGAGAGTTTTATGGCTACAATGATTTCAGGTGCAACAATTATGGATGCAGCTCTTTTATTAGTTGCAGCAAATGAAAAATGTCCACAACCACAAACAATTGAACATTTAAAAACTTTAGAAATTTCAGGAATTAAAAAAATATTAATTATTCAAAATAAAATTGATTTGGTTACAAAAGAAGAAGCACTTGAAAATTTCCATGAAATTAAAAATTTTTTAAAAGGAACAATTGCTGAAGATTCTCCAATTATTCCGATCTCGGCTCAACATGGAGCAAATTTATCAAAAATTTTAGAATACATTTCAAAAATTGAAGATCCTAAAAGAGATTTAGAAGTAAAACCTCAAATGTCAATTGTAAGATCATTTGATATTAATAAACCTGGAGAAAGTTATGAAAAATTAAAGGGTGGAATTCTTGGTGGGAGTATAAAATGTGGTAAAATTAATGTGGGGGATGAAATTGAAATAAAACCAGGATTTGCAGTAACAAAAGAAGGTAAAATAATATATAAACCAATTTATGCAAAAATAATAGGTTTAAAATCCGACAAAGAAACTCTTGAAACAGCAATACCGGGTGGAAGTATAGCTTTATTAACAAATTTGGATCCTTATGTAACTAAAACAGACTCTTTAGTTGGACAAATTGCAGGATTAAAATCAACACTTCCTGATCCAAAATTCGAAATAACTTTTGATATAAATTTATTTAAAAAAGTAATAACTTCAACAAAAGAATATGAAGTAAAACCAATTATATTAAATGAACCATTAATGTTAATTATTAATTCAATGACTACAGTTGGAGTTCCAATTAAAGTAAACCCTACAACAGCCACTGTTAAATTAAAACGACCAGTAATGGCTTTCAATGGGGATAGAGTTGTAATTTTTAAAAGATTTGAAGCAAATAAATGGAGAATTTCCGGATATGGAATAATAAATTAAACACCTTAAGTTTTATAAATGCATTAAGATTTATTTTTACTAACAATGGCGAAAACAACAAAAACAACAAATGTAGTTTTATTTGATACAATAAGGGATTTAAAAAAACTTTCAAATAAAACTGGAGTTAATGTATTTAAAGCAGTTGCAGAAAAATTATCTTCTCCTGCAAGTCAGAGGTCAAAAGTTAATCTTTCTAAACTTGAAAAAGTTGCAAAAGAAGGAGAAATTTTAATTGTCCCTGGCAAAGTATTAGGGAACGGTTTAATTTCAAAAAAATTAACAGTAGTAGCATTTAAATTTTCAGAAAGTGCAAAAGAAAGATTAGAAAAATCTGGAAGTAAATGTTTTGAAATTAGAGATTACATTAAAAACAAACCTGATTCTAAACTTAGAATCATAGGTTAATTATTTTTTTATAAAAGCGAAGTGGAGCAGTTAGGAGTGCTCGTCGGGCTCATAACCCGGAGGTCGTTGGTTCAAATCCAACCTTCGCTATTTTTTAAGAGAGTTGAAAGTACTTATTTTCTTTTCTTTTTCTAATTTAAAAATATATAGACTAAAAACTTATAATTATAATTACAAATAATAATATTTTAGAGAATTATTTTATATAGTTTTAAAATAATATTTATTAAAAAATCAGAATAAATAAAAGAGGATTTTATAAATAAAACACTCTTTTTATAATATATGAGTTTTCAAGATTTTAAATTGAGAAATGAATTAATTAAAGTTTTAGAGGAATTAAATTATAAAATTCCAACCCCAATTCAAGAAGATTCAATCCCTAAAATTTTAGAAGGTAAAGATTTATTAGGTATTGCTCAAACAGGAACAGGTAAAACTGCAGCATTTTCTTTACCAATATTAGATTCTTTTTTAAATAAAAAAATAAAATCCAAAAAACAACATCCTAAAGCATTAATTCTTGCTCCAACGAGAGAACTTTGTGCTCAAATTGGTGAAAATATTAAAGCATATTCAAAATATACTAAAATTAAAACTTTAGTAACATATGGAGGAGTTTCATCAGAACCACAAATTAAAGCATTAAATGAAATACAAGATATATTAATTGCAACACCAGGAAGATTAGTTGACTTAATAGAACAAAAAAATGTTTTTTTAGATGAAATAGAATTTTTAGTTTTAGATGAAGCAGACAATTTAATTAAAATGGGTTTAAGAGTTGACTTAAAAAAAATTTTAAAAAAACTTCCAAAAAATAAACAAAATCTTTTTTTTAGTGCAACTATGAATAAAGAAATAAAATCTACTGCAAATGAACTTTTAATAGATCCAATAAAAATAGAAATAGACATAGAAGAGATTAATTTAAAATTAATTGAACAAAATGTATTTTATGTATTGAAAGAACATAAAATTAAAACTCTATTAGAAATACTTAAAAAAAAAGAAGTTAGAAGTGCATTAATATTTACAAATTCAAAATTAACTTCTGACAATATAATAAGGTCATTAACTAAAAATAATATTAAATCTGAGGCATTACATTCAGGAAAATCAAATACTCACAGAGAAAAAGTAATTAGACATATTAAAACAAAAGAAATAAAATATTTAGTTGCTACAGATTTAGCTTCAAGAGGATTAGATTTTTGTGATATGACACATGTAATAAACTTTGAAATTCCAAAAGATTTTGAAAGTTATACTCATAGAATAGGAAGAATTGGAAGAGCAGGAAAAAAAGGAGTTGCATATTCATTATGTTCATTAGAAGAAAGAAATTTCTTTAAAAAAATAGAAGAAGCGAATAAATATCCAATTAAAGTGATTAAACATGATTATCATAGTAATTTAGTAAAATCTAATGGTGGTAAAAAATCAATAGGAACAAGATATAGACCTAAAGTAAGACGAACTTCTGGAGGATATAATAATAGAAAAAAAAAGAAATAAAAAAATATCATAAAAACAAACTCTTATAAACTATTTAATTTTAATTAATATTAGCATAGAAATAAAATAATACTAATATAATATAAATATAATTCAATAATTCTTTTTTTTAAATAGATAATTTTGATATAAAAGTTTTATTCTTAATGCATATAAATAATAAAAAATGAAAGGAACTGTTAAGTTTTTTAATGAAACAAAAGGTTTTGGTTTTATCAAAGCTGAAGATGAGAAAGAATACTTCGTTCATATTTCCGGAATCGAAAATGGAATAGAATTAAATGAAGGTGATAAAGTAGAATTTGAACCTAAAGAAGATGATAGAGGAGTTAAAGCAGTTAATGTTAAAATAGACTCTGAAGCTGAAGAATAAATTCTTCACTTTTTAAACAAACAAATTAATTCTAATTTAAAAATCAAATAATTTAATAAACCTAAGAGATTTTTATTCTTAAAGTGATAGACAATACTAAAAGAAAAAATATTAAAATAGGATTAAATGTTGGAATAGTTCTAAAAAAAGATCAGAAATCAGGTAAAATAACTAAGGGTGTTATTAAAAGATTATTAACAAATTCTGAAAATCACCACCATGGAATAAAAGTTGAATTAATTGATGGTAAAATAGGGAGAGTTAAAGAAATTTATTCTTGATAATTAAACACAATATTTTTAAAAAAGAAGTTTTTAATATTATTATATGGAACAAAAAGAGAAATTTAATTTAATTGTAAAAGATTTACAAGAAGTTATTGGTGAAGATAAAATAAAGGAAATTCTTGAAAAAAGAGATTTAAATATATATTGGGGGACTGCTCCAACAGGAAATCCTCATTTAGGTTATTTTGTTTCAATTTATAAAATCGCAGATTTTTTAAAAGCTGGATGTCATGTAACAATACTATTTGCTGATATTCATGCATATTTAGATAATATGAAATCATCTTGGGAAGAATTAGAATTTAGGACTAATTATTATGAATTTTTAATTAAAGAAATGTTGAAATTAATAGGAGTTCCAATAGATAAATTAAAATTTACTAAAGGTAGTAGTTACCAACTTTCAAAAGAATATACTTTAGATGTATATAAACTTTCAGCTTTAGTTACTTCAAAAGCAGCACAACATGCAGGAGCAGAAGTAGTAAAACAAGTAGAAAGTCCAAAATTAAGTGGATTATTATATCCAATTTTACAAGCTTTAGATGAAGAATATTTAAAAGTTGATGCACAGTTTGGGGGAATTGATCAAAGAAAAATATTTATGTTTGCAAGAGATTTTATGGGAAAAATAGGATATAAAAAAAGAAATCATTTAATGAGTGTTTTAATCCCAGGATTAACTGAAACAGGAAAAATGTCATCTTCAGAACCAAACTCCAAAATTGATTTTTTCGATTCAGATAAACAAATAAGAAAAAAAATAAATAAAGCTTTTTGTATAGATGGTAAAGTTGAAGGTAATGGTTTATTATCAATTTTAAAATATTTATTATTTCATAAATTAGAACATGAAAATAAAGAATTTATAATTTCACGGCCTGAAGAATACGGCGGTGATATTTCCTATAAAGATTATAGTGATGTAGAAAGAGATTTTATTTCTAAAAAACTTTCCTCAATAGACTTAAAGAAAGGTATTGCTGATGAATTAATTTCCTTTATAACTCCAATTAGAGAAAAAATTTATGAAAATAAAGAACTTTTCTTAAAAGCATATCCTGAAATGAAAAAATTAATTAATTTTTAAAAAAGACAATATCATTAAATTTATTTTTTATCCTTTAAAAATTCCCTATTGTTAAAATAACTTCTTAAAACTTTAGGTATTTTAACATTTCCATCTTTAGTTTGATGTTGTTCTATAATTGCAATTAAACATCTAGTTAAAGCAATAGCAGTTGAATTTAAAGTATTAACAAGTTTTAATTCTCCTTTTTCATTTTGATATCTACAATTTAACCTTCTTGCTCCATAATCTCTATAATTAGAAGCTGAAACCATTTCCCTATACTTATCTTGTCCAGGCAACCAAGCTTCAATATCATATTTTCTTGTAGCCATAGCACCCATATCACCAGAACAAATATCAACAACTCTAAAATGAATTTCAAGTTCTTTAAAAATCTCTTCAGCATTTTGAATTAATTCATCGTGTAACTTATCTGAATCTTCAGGTTTTGAAAAAATAAATTGTTCGATCTTATTAAAATTATGAACTCTAAAAATACCTTTATCATCTTTAGTAACTCCAGCTTCTTTTCTAAAACAAGGAGTAAGTCCAGCATACTTAATAGGTAAATCTTTATGATTTAAAGTTTGATTATTATGAAGAACTGCAAGTCCATGTTCAGAAGTTGCAATCAAATATAAATCTTCCCCATCTATTTTATATATATCTTCTTCAAAAGCTTCAAAAGGAACAGATTTTTCCAAAGCTTCTCTTTTAAGCATTGGAGGTGTTTCAATAGGAGAATATCCTTTTTTAACTAATTTATTTAAAACATAATTATACAAAGCAACTTCTAGCAATAATAATTCATTTTTCAAATAATAAAATCTAGCACCAGAATTTTTAGAAGCTTGTTCCAATTCATACCAATTATTTAATTCACATAATTCTTTATGATCTCTAATTTTAAAACTAAATTTAGGTTTAGATTTAAACTCTCTAATTGGAACATTATCTTCATCATCAGCACCAACAGGAACAGGTTCATCTAACATATTAGGGATATTTAATAGAAGTTTATCTCTTTGTTTTAAAAGATCTTCAGTAGAACTTTCTTTATTCTTAATTTTTTCAGAAATAATTTTAACTTTTTCTAATTGTGATTTAATATCTCCTTTTTCCTTTTTAATTACGGCAATATTCTTAGATTCTCTATTTTTTTCAGCTTTTAACTTATCTAATTGTGATTTTTCTTCTCTCCAATTAGAATCAACTTTTAGAACATCATCAACAATTTTAATATTAAATCCAATTCTTTTCTTAAGATTAGTTATAACTAATTCTTTATTTTCCCTTAATAACTTAATATCTAACATATATTAAATTTAGATTAACTTTTTTATAAATATTTCCATAATTATACAGAGAGATTTATAGAGTAAATTTTTTATCATTTAATTTTTAACATCACCAAAAACCTTAGATTTTTAAATAACTAAGATATTAATAAATATATGGTAGTAAAAAAAGAAACTTATTATGAAAAGAATTTTTTATTTTTAGATTGGTTACAATACTTATTTGCAATAATAATAACAATATTATTTCTTTTTAGTTTAATTCCATTTTTCTATGGGTATATCTCAAAAATATTAGTAATTATATTATTTATTCAATTGATATTATCAATATTAAGATTAAAATTATTAAATATTTTTTTAGAATTAATTCTTTTAAGTTTTGCATTAATTTCATTTATTAATATAATTCCAATAGTTTTTATATTTATAGGATACATATTAAGATTTTTTGGTTTATTATTTGGAATAATTGAAATGTTATCTTTCAAGAATTCAAAAGTATTTAAAATAATTGAAATTGTAACAACAAATAAATTCAGAAGAAAAACAGTTAGGAAAAGTAAGAAAAGTCCAGAAAAAGTAAAAACTGAAAAATTTCAAGAAGCAAAATTTAAAGAGAAATAATTAAAAAAATCTACTTAATTCTTTTTGTTTTTCTTTTTCAACACCAAATACACCTTCAATTCTTAAATTTGTAAGAATAATACATTCTTCAATATAAGGATCAATATTATATTCTTTAATAATAT
>Ga0256913_10000395_pt1 | contig 22470 bp, 17 predicted proteins | sample Axial_MatmetaG_FD_185970 | JGI IMG/M metagenome (GOLD analysis project Ga0256913, IMG submission 185970) | Deep-sea worm associated microbial mat communities from Axial Seamount, Juan de Fuca Ridge, Pacific Ocean - Axial_Mat | ecosystem: Environmental > Aquatic > Marine > Oceanic > Microbial... | reverse complement strand
TAAATCCCGGTGATGAGCTTATTATACCAGAGCCATTTTATGCTAATTATAATGGATTTGCAGTCTCTGCAGGAGTAAAAGTTGTGCCTATCACATCTAAAATAGAAGATGGTTTTGCACTTCCACCAATCGAGGAATTTAATAAACTGATAAACGAAAAAACAAAAGGTATTGTAATTTGTAATCCTAATAATCCTACCGGATATTTATATTCTGAAGATGAACTTCGCAAGTTAAGTCATCTTGTAAAAGAAAACAATTTGTATTTATTTTCTGATGAGGTATATCGCGAATTTTGCTACGATGGTGAAACCCATTTTTCTGCAATGTCCTTAGACGAAATTCAAGAAAATGTAATTCTTATGGACAGTGTATCGAAAAGATACAGCGAATGTGGTGTAAGAATTGGTGCAATGATTACAAGAAATAAAGAGGTAATTAAAACTGCATTAAAATTTGCACAAGCACGTTTAAGTCCGCCATCTTACGGACAGATTGTTGGCGAAGCTTCGCTTGATACTCCACCGGAATATTTCGAAGAAGTTTATAACGAATATATTGACAGAAGAAACTTTTTAGTAGAAAAGCTAAGAGAAATTCCGGGTGTAGTTTGCCCAATGCCTAAAGGAGCTTTTTATGCAGTTGTTAAACTTCCGATTGACGATGCCGACAAGTTTGCACAATGGTTGTTAGAAGATTTTGAGCATAACGGAGAAACTATAATGGTAGCACCTGCAACAGGTTTTTATTCTACTAAAGGTTTAGGTAAACAAGAAATTAGAATTGCTTATGTTCTTAAAAAAGAAGACCTTGGTAATGCTGTAGAATGTTTGGCAGAAGCATTGAAGGTTTATCCCGGCATAGTTTAAATTTATAGACTATCTATAATATCGGTAATGATGCCAAAAATATTTGGTGATTTTCCGAACTAGGAAGCTTCAAAAGTTATTTCAATAATTTTTGAAGTTTCTTCTATTATATAGTCGGCATTATTTTCCATTAATTCTTCTAAACCTCGAAAACCCCAAAGTACTCCAACCGAAGTTAAACCTGCATTTTCGGCAGTTTGCATATCTGTTCCTGTATCGCCAACATAAAGAACTTCTTCTTTATTTAGTTTAAGATTATCAATAATTTCGGAAACTGCTTGTGGGTTTGGCTTTTTAGGAACTCCTTCTCTTGCACCTAATACATTATCAAATTTAATATCTCCTAGAAAATGTTCAACAACCATTTTAGTAAAATCAATTGGCTTGTTAGATAATATATTTAAAGAAACTCCCTTGTTATTTAAGATTTTTAGCATTTCTAAAATACCATCGTAGGGTTTTGTTTTGCTAATTTGGTTTTTTTCGTAAACCGATTTTATTTCGTCTAAATACTTTTTAAAATTTTCATCACTAATATTATCAGGCAAAGCTCGTTCTACAAGTTTTTCTATTCCACTGCCAATAAACAACTTGTATTCTTCAATGCTATGAACAGGGAGATTATATTTTTTTAAAACAAAATTTACAGAATCGGCTATATCAACTAAAGAATTTAGCAGAGTACCATCGAGGTCGAATATTATTGCTTTGTAGTTCATTATAAAAGTTTGTTTATTAGTTCATTTGCATTGATATTGATTTTTGAAAAAGCAAACCATTTTTTACCAAGGTCTTTTATTGAAGCTCCTATATGATAAACAATTTGTTTATCAATTATTAAAAAACGGTCGTGCGATTTTGTAAATATTTTGATTTTTATATTATTGTATTGTTCATTGAATTTATCAATGTCTAATTTCAATTGTTTTGTTATTTTGCTTGTGTAAATTGTAACATCAACTCCTTTATTTCGTTTTGCAAGTATTGTTAATGTTGTTTCATCAATATAGTTATCAATTAAAACAATATTGTTTTTAGCAGTTTTAATTATATCGGAAACAAATATGTATGCGTCAAATATTTGTCCGTTGTAAAAAATACCTTCGTTTGGTGGCAGAGAAGTTTTTATTTGTAAATCAAACTCATTTACTTTGGCTTTTAAATTATGTATATCGTTTTCAATTCGTTCAAAACGATTATTTACCGCATATCCTTTTAGTAAATAGTCTTTTAATATTTTGTTTGCCCAAATACGAAATTGTGTACCTCTAATAGAATTTACTCTATAGCCGATAGAAATAATCATATCAAGATTATAATGGGTTATATTTCTTGAAACTCTTCTACTTCCTTCTTTTTGAACTGTTCGGATTATTCGAACAGTTGAATCTTTGTCGAGTTCACCTGTTTGAAAAATATTTTTTATATGTTCACTAATATTTGCTTTGCTTGAATTAAAAAGATTGACAATTTGTGTTTGTGTAAGCCAAACAGTTTCTTCTTCAATTCTTACTTCAATATTTGTAGAATTATCAGTTGATTGATATAAAATTATTTCGTTTTTCAAATTATTTTTTCAAGTAAAGCTTTATAAATTATCATCAAAATACTTAGTGATTTTTTCCATTAAATGGTCGCGGTCCTTACCTCTAACATTATGCTCGTGTGTTGGATATGTAAAAAAATCTACTTGAACATTGTTTTTAACAGTTTCTCTTAAAAATGTATATGAGTTCTGAGGAACAACGGTTCCATCAACACCACCTTGTATAATTAATAAATCTCCTTTAATATTATTTATTTTATCTAGAGTTCCGCAAAGAGCATAACCTTCTGGGTTTTCTTTTGGCATATCCATATATCTTTCGCCGTACATTACTTCGTAGAATTTCCAATCTATTACAGGACCTCCGGCAACGCCTACTTTAAATATTTCAGGATAGTTCTCAATTAATGATACTGTCATAAATCCACCAAAACTCCAACCATCAACACCAATTCTGTTTTCATCTACATAAGACAATTTTTTTAGAAATTCTATACCTTTAATTTGGTCTTTCATTTCGTTTTGTCCTACTTGGCGATGTATTACATTTTCGAACTCAAAACCACGATTTGCCGAACCTCTGTTATCAACAGTAAAAACAACATAACCACGTTGTGCCATATAATATAACCACATTTGTCCGCCTGCCATCCATGAGTTTGTAATCATTTGTGCATGAGGTCCTCCATAAAGATAAACTATAACAGGATATTTTTTCTTTTTATCGAAATTTGTAGGTTTTATTAAACGGTAATATAAATCTGTTTTGCCATCGGCAGCTTTTATTGTTCCAACTTCAGGCATAGAAATATTAAAATCTGCCAAAGGATTATCGGCAGTTTTTAGGTTTTTCATTACACGACCTTTTAAATCAATAATATCGTAAACTCTTGGGGTTTTAAGGTTGCTATATCCATCAATAACTAAACCTGCCGATATGTTTACTCCTACATTGTGTGTTCCATCAACTTTAGTAATACGATTTGTTTTTCCTGTTTCAATATTTACTGAGTAAAGATTTGCCTCTAAAGGAGAGTTTTCGGTGCTAATATAATAAAGTTCTTTTTTTTCTTTATCGTAATCTTTTATATCGGTAACAACCCAATTCCCTTTTGTAATTTGTTTTTTCATGTTTCCTTCTATATCATATAGATATAAATGATTATAATTATCGCGTTCGCTTTGCCAGATAAAAGTATTGTTATCTAAGAAATATGCTTCGTGTTCCGGCTCAACCCATTTATCGCTTTTTTCTTCGAAAAGAGTTTTAACAAGTTTACCGGTTTGTGCGTCAAATAATTCTATTTTTGCATGGTTTTGCTCACGGTTTAATCTTGCCAAAATAATATATTTTTCGTCTGGGCTCCAAGTAGGATTTATTAAATATTGATCGCGTTGTTCACCATCGCTATCTAAAAATATGGTATTTTTTGTTTTCATATTGTAAATACCAATTTTAATATATTCGCTTGTGCTTCCTGCCATTGGATATTTTGTATTTTTCACACTTGCAGGAATAGTTGAAATATCAATAAGTGGATAATCTGTTACTTTGCTTTCGTCTTTTTTGTAGAAAGCTAAAAAGTTCCCTTTTGGCGACCAAAAAATACCATCAACAATACCAAACTCACTACGCGAAACGGTTTGCCCGTTTACTATGTTTTTATCTTCATCGTTTGTAACTGCAAGTTTTTCGCCTTTGTCATCAAAAATATAAAGATTGTTATCTATTGTAAAAGCATAGTTATTGTTTGCTTCGCAATATTCAAACCCCGTTGCATTCTCCGGTTTTTCTGTGTATTTTATTGTTTTGTCAACATAATTATATTGTATATATCTTGTGTTATCATCAAGTATTAGAGTATTTTCATCTTTCCAAGAATACACATAAAAATATTGCATAGAATCTTTCCCAATTTCTGATATTTTTTCATTTACATCATCAAGTCCTATAATTATAGACCTTTTTTTGCTTAAAACAGGTTCAATTAGAATCGTGTTGTATCTTTTGCCAACATAACTGTAATCTTCGGTGTTTTTAACCCATTTTAATCCGGGTAATTGTCCTGGATATAAAAACCTGTATTGACTAGATACAGCTTGGCTTATTGTTAAATCTTTTTTCTGTGCATTTGATATTGAAAATGCAAATAAAACGATAAATATAAATGCTATTTTTTTCATATTTTTAAAGGTATTATTAAGAAACCAAAGGTAAAAGATTTTTATAGATTATGAAATTATTATTTTTATGAACAAAAATAATGTTTGTCACAGGCAACCTTTTGTTTGTCAAGTTTGTCTAATATTTAACCAAACTAAAAAATCTTATATTATGAAACGAACAATTTTACTTTCTTTAATTGTAATAACAGCAACATTATTGCAAGCACAAAAACAAGTTTTAAAATCTGTAAATAGTTTACAGAAAATGCCTAATAAAAATATTATAGCATCAAATAATCTAAAGAATTTAGTTGCTTCGAGTATTGAAACTTTTGATGATTCTGTGTTGACTACTACAAATGGGATTCCTTTAAATTGGTCATATACTCCAAACTCATCAAATATTGATGATCAATTTAAATGGTATAACAATGGAAGTAATGGTTGTTTCGGAAAGCTTTATAATGATACTAATACGGTATACGAAACAATAAATACTGATACTTATACCGTTCCAGCTTCTAGTGCATATTTAAGTTTTGATTTTATGTGTTCATATTATTGGATGATAGAAAACGGAACAGATAGTGTAGAAATATATTATTCAATTGATGCAGGAAGTACATGGAATTCTATTTGGTCAAATAGAAATCCAATTCTAGTTGAAGCATCTGGTATAGGATTTCCATATGCTAGCGGAGAATGGCTAACTCCAATGATAAAATTACCAAGCTCTACTTATAATCAAAATATTACATTTAGAATAGTTTATGCTGGTGGAACGGGAAACTATTTTCTTATTGATAATTTATGTCTAAAACAATCTCATTTTAATGATTTAGCATTCTTTGAAATCTATCCCGATTTTGGAGAAGTATATCTTGACGGTTGGTACTCAAATATTCCTATAGATCAAGTTCAACCTTTTAAAAGAAGCAAGTTGTTTGTTAAAAATATTGGAGAACTTACACAAACAGGAATAAATGTTGATATGGGTATTAGTTATAATGGATCTAATGTATATTCTGCAAATGTAAATCTTTTTTCTTCAGGAGTAGATTCTATTGATGAGTTTAATACTTTTGATACAATGATGATAAATAGTGATTATTTAGCTTATCAAATAGGAACTTACGATGTGAAATATACAGTAAATCAAGACCAAACTGACGAAGATTTATCTGATAATGATACAATCTATACATTTAATGTTACAAATAATGTTTATTCTAGATATAATACAATAAATATAAGTGCTTCTCCTAGTCAATATGCAGGAGGTAGTGATGGTGATTTTATGGGGTGTGTATTTAAAATTAATACACCAACAGTTTTAGATCATATTTCATGCTATATTGCTGATGGAACAACAGATAATTCCGGATTAACTGCTGAAATTTATAAATACGATAATAGCACAAGTTCATATATATCTGTAGGATATTCTGATGATTATTATGCATCAGTATCAGATATTGGTACAACTGTTAATTTTCAACCTATTAATACTTTAAATTTAGACTCAGGAATTTATTCAATTGGATTTAGTTTTCATTGGACAGCAGGAGTTAGTAATATTTTTATAGGAGCAGAAACAGGTTTTGATCAAAATATATCTGCTGCAACAAGCTTAAATATTGGAGGAACATGGTATTATATTTATAATGTTCCTGCAATTGATGTTTATTTAGAACCAACACCAAATACACAAATTACTGCTTCGGCAACTTATGGAGCTTCATCTTCTTTTGCCGATAGCTGTGTTAATATAAGTTTATACAAAGATAATGGGGCAACTGCAGACTTGGTACAAGTACCAAAAACAATGGTTAACGAAATGGTAAATTTTGAGTATCTATTAGATGGAGATTATTATCTGAAATCTCAAGTTATTGATACATTAGCTTACTCAACAGTTTTACCTATTTATTTTTATGATGCATCAATAATTGATTCTGCTACTGCAATTTCTGTAAGTTCTGGTGATAGTATAGCAGCTACAATAAATCACCCTGAAACATCTTTAATACCCGGTACTAATACAATTCAAGGAACATTAAATACTGTTGCAAAATCTAGTGAAGATTTAAGTGGAGAAGTAGCTGTTTTACAAGATGCAACAACAAATGAAGTTTTATTTGTAAGCGTTACTGATGAAAATGGACACTATTGGTTTGGAAATGTAACAGATGACTTAAACGTAAAAGTTTATTTTACTAGTTTTAATTACCCAAATTGGAGTGCCGCAAGTTTTTCAACAGAAAACGATTCTAGTTATGTTGTTAATTTTATTATTAATGGCGATAGTATTTATCCTGATGGATTTGTTAATATTAGCAATGTTAGTGTAGAGAAAATTGATTTTTCACTTTATCCAAATCCTGCAAAAGATATTTTGCATTTAGAAAATATCCCAACTAATTCAACTGTTAAAATATTTAGCCAAACAGGTAAATTAATTATTTCTGATATTAGAAAAGAAAAAACATCTATTGATGTTTCGAATTTAGCAAAAGGAAACTACATTATTGTTGTAACAAATAATGAGGGCAGTATTGGAACACAAAAATTTGTTAAGGAATAGTGCATTATTATATTAAAAACTAAAAAGCCAATTTTCTTAAGAAGATTGGCTTTTTTAATAATCGGTAATTATTTTTTACTTTAGTTTAATAGTCTGTTTCCTATCAGGTCCAAGAGAAATAATTGAAATTCTAACTCCTGTTTCTTTTTCGATAAAAGCAATATAATCTTTTAACTCTTGTGGGAACTCATTTTCGGAGCTAAACTGAGTTGTATCAGTATTCCAACCTTTAAATTCTTTGTAAACAGGTGTCATTCCTACAATATCATAAGGGAAATCTTCAATAATATTTCCTTTTTTATCTTTATATGCAGTAGCAATTCTTATGGTATCAAAATTATCTAAAACATCAGCTTTTGTCATAATTAAATCGGTAACACCGTTTAGCATACAAACATATTTTAGAGCAACTAAATCCATCCAACCACAACGGCGTGGGCGACCGGTTGTAGCACCAAACTCATGTCCGTATTTTCTAAGTAGTTCGCCTTCTTCGTTATCTAATTCTGTTACAAATGGTCCGCTACCTACACGAGTTATATATGCTTTAAAGATTCCGTAAACATTACCTATTTTATTTGGTGCAATTCCTAAACCTGTGCAAGCTCCGGCACAAACAGTATCCGATGAAGTTACAAAAGGATATGTACCAAAGTTGATATCAAGTAAAGTTCCTTGAGCACCTTCGGCAAGTACTTTCTTTTCTTCTTTAATGTATTTGTTTATTGTGTGTTCGCTATCAATAAATTTAAATTTCTTAAGATATTCAACAGCTTCGAACCATTCAGTTTCTCTATCGTCAAAAGAAAAATCTCCATCGAATTGTTTTAGTAAATTTTTGTGTTTATTTGCTAAAGCTTGATATTTCTCTTTGAAATTATCTTCGATAATATCGCCAATTCTAAGCCCATTTCTACCTGTCCTATCCATGTATGTTGGACCAATACCTTTTAGTGTTGAACCAATTTTTGCTTTTCCTTTTGATGCCTCTGATGCTGCATCAATAGATTTATGCGATGGTAGAATTAAATGTGCTTTCTTAGAAATAATTAAACTATCGAAAGGATTAACATTTAGTTTAACAAGCTCTTCTATTTCGTGCTTAAAAATTACAGGATCGATAACAACCCCATTACCAATAACATTAATAGTATCTTTATGAAAAACACCCGATGGAATAATATGTAAAACATGTTTTATGCCTTCAAATTCCAAAGAATGTCCTGCGTTTGGACCTCCCTGAAAACGTGCAATAACATTGTAATCAGTACTTAAGTAATCAACTATTTTACCTTTTCCTTCATCTCCCCATTGAAGACCTAATAATACATCAACCTTCATTTATATAATTTTAAAATGCTTGGCAATTTAGCAATTAATTTTGCAATAAATTTCGATTGTTGAAAAATTGTTTATATCAAAATTTAACATCAAAAATGGCTTGAAAATTGCAAGTTTAAAACTGTTTATTCATATTATTTTGATAATCTGAATAATATTTACTAAATTTAAACTTTATAAAATTAAATGGTATGAAACACATCAGTAGATTAATATTAATTACATTATTCTTTTCATTTTCAAATACATTTGCTCAGGAGTTAGTAAGTTTTAAAGCAAAAGATGGTTTAGATATAACTGCAAATTTGTACGAAATAGATAGTGTTTATCCTTATGTTTTGCTTTTTCATCAGGCAGGATCCAGTAAAGGAGAATTTAAAGAAATTGCAATTAAAATTTTAAAATTGAAATATAATGTTCTTGCTGTTGATTTACGTTCCGGTGATGCTATGAATTTTTCGCCAAATGTTACTGCAGCATTAGCAAAAGAAAAAAATTATCCGCATTCACATATTGATGCAAGACAAGATATTGTAGCTGCAATTAATTACGCATACGAGAAGTCCGGTAATCAAAAAGTTATAATATTCGGTAGTTCTTATTCAGCATCATTATGTTTATTAGAAGGAAAAAATAACGATAAAGTAAAAGCAGTTATAGCATTCAGTCCGGGAGAATATTTTCAGCCACAAATTGTTTTGCAAGAAGAATTAATGGGTTACAAAAAGAAAATTTTTGTTGCTTGTTCCGATTCTGAATATAAATACACTAAACTTTTATTGTCCGGTGTTGAAGAAAAATATAAAACAATATTCTCGCCAAGAGAAAACTCCGGTCGACATGGTGCAAAAGCACTTTGGAAAGACTGTGATGCAAATAAAGAATATTGGTTAAACTTGTTTTTGTTTTTTAAACAAATTTAGTTTTTTTATGTTGTTGATAACTAATACTATAAATGAGATTTTATTAAAATAATAATTTTTTCAAATCCTTGTAACTTTTGTTTAAGATGCTCGTCTTAGAATTGTTGTATGACTACAAAAGAATATAATAAAACAGTTGATTTGCATTCCGATGCAGTTTATCATTTTATATTGAAAAATATAAAAGATACTGAAATTGCTAAAGATGTGGTTCAAGAAACTTTTGTAAAGTTATGGGTTAAAGTAGAAACAGTTTCATTTGAAAAATCGAAATCGTATGTTTTTACTACTGCTTATCATACAATGATTGATTATATTAGAAAAAATAAAAGAATAGTTAATTTAGAAAATGCTTCTGAATTAGATTATTCGCACGAAAGAACCTATTCTGATGTAAGCGAGATTTTAAATTCTGCAGTTAGTAAACTGCCTACTGACCAACGAACAGTGTTAATGTTGAGAGATTATGAGGGTTACTCATATCAAGAAATTGCCGACATAACAGGTTTGAACGAATCGCAGGTTAAAGTTTATATATACCGTGCAAGAGTTTTTCTGAAATCTTATATCGGAAGTATTGAGAAAATATTATGATAAATATTAATAGACATAATTACGAGGAAATATTTATTGATTATCTTGATGGAAATCTTGATTATCATGATGTTGCTGAGCTAATGTTGTTCTTATCTGAAAATCCGGATTTGGATGCAGAATTAGATGGTTTGCAAGCTATCTCTATAAATAATAAACCAACTAAATTACCAATAAAACACTTACTTAAGAAAGAAGAAGGTACTTTGTCCGGTTTTGCAATTGATGATAAATGTATTGCAAAATTAGAGGGTGATTTAAGCAAAAATGAATTAAAAGAATTTAATTCTGATTTGTTTAATGACGAAAAACTACGAAATAATCTATTGTTAGTTTTAAAAACCAAGCTTAAAAAAGACAAAACTATTGTTTATCCTTTTAAAGATGAGCTAAAAAAACAAAATGTAAGAAAACTTTATATAAAAGGTTTTTATAAATATGCTGCAATTTTCTTACCTGCAATAATTTTCTCTATTTTATATTTAAACTATAGTAACAATTCTAATAATTCAGTAAATAACAATCAATTTACTGCAAATAATTCGATAAATAAACAATCTGTTAGCTCTAGTACTAAAAAAGATATTAATACTGAGTTTAAGATAGTTAAGATTGAAACTCCGAGTATTGTTTCGCAAAGTGTACATCTTGTAAATACAAAGAAGCAAGAAGCTGAGATAGAAGAAGAGCTAGGTAATAGAATTGAGTTTCCAAATGAAAATATTGTAGAAAATCCAAAATTTGAGAATGAAAATATTGCTGAAGTTCAACAAAAAGAGTTTGTTGCTACTAAAAAAGTTAATGAAAAAGATGTAAATACTTATTTTAACACATATGATATTGCTACTAATGAAATAAAATCTGATGAGCAGATTACCAGAATTATGGAGCAATATAAATCTTTAAATAATGATAAACTTGAGGAAAATTCATTATCTGATAATAATTCAACTTTTGGAGAAAGTGTTGCCGAAACATTTTCTGAATTAACTTCGGTTTTTCAGTTCGACAAAGAAAAAGTTGACGATGGAAAAGTTTATAGATTAGCATTTAATAGCAGAAATTTTGAGATAGGAAGAATTAAGAAAAAGAAAAAATAATGAGAAAAATATTATTAATATTATTTGTTGTTAGTTTAAATAATTTGTTTTCTCAATCGGATACAACATTCTTTCGATTGGGAAATACAAAGTTTATTGTTTTTACAGATACTTCTATTTCGATAAATATAAATAAAGAAAAATATAAAGGGCATTTAGCTGCTGTAACAGTAGGTATTAATAGTTTAAATATTATTGAAAAAGCTAATCCTTCAATAATGGATGCTCCACAACCGCAGGAAGGTACAATATTAAGCAAATCTGCATTAGAACTTGACCAAATACGTTCATGGGAATTTGGTTTTAGTGTTATGGAGTTTAATTTTGGATTGTATGATAATAGGGTAGGTATATCAACAGGTTTAGGTTTTAATTTCAATAATTACAGATTTAAAAATAACTATAGAATTTATAATATAGAGGATAAAGTTGTTAGTGCTTTAGATACAGTTTATAATTTTAGAAAAAGCAAAATGACTATTTCTACAATAAAAATTCCTTTGATTTTCGAATATCAATCTAAAAAGAATAAAAAAGATAAACGCTTGTTTTATATAAATGTAGGAATGTTTGCTTCATACAATATGTCGCAGTATATGAAATATGTTTACGATAAAAATGGTGAGAAAATTAAAGATAAAACATACGAAACATTTCATTTAAATCCTTTTCAATATGGAGTAACTGCCCGTATGGGGATTGGTTTCTTAGAGATTTATGCAGAATATAATATTTCTGAAATGTTTAAAGATAGTGATGATTTACAAGTAAATCAATTCTCGGTAGGTTTTGTTTTAATCGATTTCTAAAATCTCGATATTAAAAACTTTAGCAAAATTTTCTAAAAGTTTTTTTCTAACTTCAACAATATCAATTTCTTTGTTTAATTCTTTTTGCAAAGATGTAACACCACGGTCAGTAAATCCACAAGGGTTTATATGCCCGAAATAACTTAAATCGGTATTCACATTAAAAGCAAAACCGTGCATACTTATCCAACGGCTGACTTTTACTCCAATTGCACAAATTTTTCTGGTTTTTGTAGGTATGTCAATATCTAACCAAACACCTGTTGCTCCTTCTAAACGTTCGCCTTTTATCTTGTACTCTGTTAGTGTTTCAATAATTACTTGCTCTAAATTGTAGATGTATTTTCGTGCAAGCATATCAAATTTTTCTAAATCGAAAATAGGGTAGCCCACAATTTGCCCGGGTCCGTGATATGTTATATCTCCACCACGATTAGTTTTGTAATATTCTGCATTTATTGATTCTAGAAACTTATCGTTGATAAGCAGATTGTTCTCTGCTCCCGATTTACCGAGTGTATATACATGCTTGTGTTCACAAAAAAGTAAAATGTTTTCGGTATTTCCGTTTCCTGTTGATTTTTTCTCATCAAGATTCTTATTAAAATATTCTTCTTGAATTTTTAGAGCATCAGAATACGAAATTAAACCAAGGTTTTTATATTTTACTTTTTGCATTGTTTTTAGAAGTCTTATTTAATTAATTTTTTGTTTTTTAGAACAACAAAATTATCGAAACTATAAAGAAAGAGATTCCATAATATTGTTATCACGAATAATATTCCAAAACTAAGCCAGTTGTTTAAGTGTAAATCGTCAATTAAATAAGATAAAAACACATCGGCTAAACCAATTGGTAATACACCAATTATTATAATAAATATTCTTCTACCAAAATCGAAAGCTAAAGGAGCATTACATTCAGGACAACGCCACTGAGATTCGTGATATTTGTGAAATAACTTTTTGTAATAATCTTTTCTCGAATATTTATATCCACAACTTGGACAAGTTCTGTATTTCATTTTAATAATATGTTTACTCATCGGCAGAAAACATAGGGTCCCAAGCCGGTAACATAATTGGTTTTTGGTCTAGTATTTTAAGTGTTTTTGCATCAATATATTCTTTTTTCACAACTACACGAAACATATATTCGTTAAACCATTCGTCTGTAAAAATTAAATATCCGTTGTGTCCGTAGTCGGCACCCCAAGAGTTTTCGAACATCCATTTTGTAGGAGCTTCGTTTTTGTCAACATCAACAGCTACAAGAGCCATACCATGTGACGAACCACTCTGAAATGTTTGAATTCGTGCTTTTTTATCCATGCCGAATTTTACTCCAAAAAGACTTTCGTAATCGAAATTATTTGGGTCTAATGTGCCGTTTTCTTTATTTAAAAATTTTCCTACATCGCACGAAGCGTACATAGCATCGTTATTTTTAATACTCTTTACTGCATATTTTTTAATTTCATCAGCAGGTAAATTTATATATCTCCAGTTCTGACCTTCTTGAATATTTCTGTCGAGCTCAATTTCGTACAGTTTATTATACTCGCGAGTAGGGTCGTTCATTAGCATAACATAGTTGTTTTGGTCGAAACCGGGAACAACTTCTGCAAAAAACGATTTTGGTGTATATGTTTTATATTCCGATAGATTTCCATCTTTATCTTTTACACGCCATTGAAATTCTGTTGGTGGTTCACCAAGATTAATTGCAAGAATTTTATACACATCGCCAAGCATTTTAATTTTTAATGATTTTACATCTTTTTTATTGTTTTTTGCATCGCGTAAAGCAAGCCCATCTTCTCGTAATTTACGATTAATAATACGAATCATCATGCTTGTACTTTCGCTTGAATTTGTTTCCGGCATTACCGATGCAGGTACTGCTCCATATTTTGTTACAACATTTGCAAGCGAATTCCATACACCGCCATCGTTAACAGGGCTTTTAAAATAATGTGTTACTTCGCGGCTATCCATTGCTTGGTCGGCAGAGGCGATAACAGCTTCCATAAATAAATTAGATTTTTCTAAAATATCCCAGAAATACAGATAATTTGTAGAGAAAAAGAATTTATCGATATTTAATTTTTCGGCTGCTATTGGGCGTAGCACGTTTAAACCTGTAAACATCCAACATCTGCCGGAACTTTTTTGGTTGCTTATGCCATTTACTTCTACCTTATATTTAAATTCGCCATCTAGTTTTGATGCGTTGGCATTGTCTAAAGCAAGTTTCTTAATATCGTTGTTTGCAACGGCATTTGTAACAGCTTTCATGTATGCATCATTAGCATTATAAGATTTTTTTATCTGATTTAAATCGCTTTCTGATAATACTCCGTTTTGTGCTTTCATTGTGTTTACCGATAGTGTTATTACAGCTAATAATAACAGTTTATAAGATATTTTCATTATTTATATTTTAAATTTTACAGATAACAAAGATAGTGTTTGAGTTGTAGAATCGGAAATTAATATTTAGAAATTTTGATTGCAGATATACGTAAAATTTTTATTTTTTGCAAAAAGGTGAAATCTAAAATCTAATGTCTAATATCTTGGCTAAAGCTTATTCTAATTTTAAAGAATCAGGAATTTCAATATTCCTATATCCGTTAATGGGTAACTTAATAGTGTATTTCTTTTTGTATTTATTTTTAAGATAATTTTGTCGTAACCATGGGTTAAGGTTTTTTAGTATTTTGTAGTTTACCTTATTATGATATGCAAAAATTGCAAGATTATTTATTGTTGTATCAATTTCAATAATTCTTGTTGGTACATTTTCGTATAAATCTTTTTGCCTAATATGGAAACCATATTTTTCGGGATTTTTCATAATTGTTTTCACAGCTACAATTCGGTTAAGGTATCGGCTGGTTTCGTTGTTTAGTAGTAAATCCCAATAGTTATTGGTAATTTGTCGGTTTAATTGTTTTATTAAGCCGGATTTTCCCATATTGTAAGATGCTGCAACGAGTGTCCAATTATTAAATTTGTTATGAGCTTCGTTAAAATAATCGCAAGCGGCTTGGGTCGATTTTTCCAAGTTGTATCTTTCGTCTACTTCGGAGTTAATTTCTAAATTATATTCTTGTCCGGTTTTTTTTAGAAACTGCCAAAACCCCTTTGCTCCCGATGGTGATACTGCATTTGTTAAACCGCTTTCTATTACACACAAGTATTTAAAGTCATCAGGGATATTATTTTTTTTGAGTATTGGCTCTATTATAGGAAAATATTTGTTGGCACGTTTCAAAAACAGTAGTGTTTGCGATTGCCAATAAGTATTTACCAAGAATTCTCTATCTATTGTTTCATAAACATCGTAGTTTTCCAGTGGAATTTTTTCTCCTGCAAAATCCAATTCTTTTGGTATTTCTACCGAATAAATAGCATAACTAGATGTAAACTCGTTTTTATACTGATTATCTTCTCCTTCTTCTGTTTGCGAAGATGTGAAAGTGTAAGAAATAATAAATCCGATAGGAAGAATGAACAAGAAATATAATAGCTTAGAGTTAAATCGTTTCTGATTTTTTGAATGCTTTAATAACTTTTTTTGCTTTTGTTTTTGAACTTCTTGTATTGACATATAATAGAAAAAATATAATAAATGCTAATGTTCCGTACGAGAATGTGTCGAATGCCGACCATTTGTTTGCAAAGTTAACAATATAACTCGATAATGAAACAGAAACTACGGAAATTATCATTAATAATATAGCTACTTGGTTGTCTTTTAAACCAAGATAAGATAGATGATGTGTTGTATGGTCGCTACCGCCTTGAAATGGAGATTTTCCTTTTAATAAGCGGTTTATTGTTACTGTGGTTGTATCAATAATTGGTATTAAAAAAGCAAAAACAATAACTAATAGTTGACGAGGAAAATAAACCGATGAATTTCCTGTCGGATGAATATTCCATAAAAATAATATTCCCATAGCACCTAGTAGTGCTCCTATAAATTGGCTGCCATTATCTCCCATATATATTTTAGATGGTGACCAATTGAATTTTAAAAATCCTAATATTGAAGAGAAAACAACTGCTATACCAAAAAGAAATGGTAGAAGTGTGTAGTCATTTGATAAACCAATATTAAAAAACATACCTGATAGTATTGTTAGTGTTATAACCGAAGTTATGGCGTCCATATTATCAAGCATGTTTATGGAGTTCATTATTCCTACAATCCAAAGTATTGTTAGTGTGTAATTCAAAATGTTGTTTTCAAAAATATCAATATAAATATCGAAATAAATAAGTAGAAATGCTATTAGTAGTTGAATGCTAAATTTAAAAATAGGTGGAGTAGATAACATGTCATCGGCTAGACCCATAAAAAACCCAAGTATAGCAACAAGCCCAATACCAAATATTTTATTATTTATTTGGAAATTAGTATCCATTATAAGTATATACGAAATAGTAAAAACAAGAAAAACTGCAAAAAATGTAATTCCTCCATAAATTGGTTTAGTTTGAGACGCAAATCTTTCGGCAGAGCTGTTAGATTTTTTAATTTCTAAAGCTGATTTATTATTAATGAGATATCTATTTATCAATACACTTAGAATGAAAGAAATAATCCCCCATATAGTAATTTCGATTGCGTAGCTGTATATCATTAGTTGAATAGTTTATTTTGCAAATATACGTGTTATCATTTATTTATTTTTAAATATTTTACTTAGAAAACGGTATATTGATAAATGTTTGATAATGATTGATAGAATTAAGTTTTTAATATTGTTTTTATTATTTTGAAAAAATACGTTTTATAAAACTGTCTTTTTTAATTATTTTATCGTCTTGGTAATAGCCATTTCCGTAACCATAGCCGTAACCGTAACCATAACCATATTTAGATGTAAATATTTCTGCACCGTTCAATACAACAGAAAGGTTTTTAAGGTTATTTTCTTTTATTAGGTTATTGATATTATGCAAATAAACTCGTTTTGAATAACTTGCCTTTACAACATATATAGGGAAATCAGCTTTCTTGTATAAGTTGTAAGCATCAGTAACCAAGCCAATTGGCGATGTGTCTAAAATAATTACATCGTAAGTTTGTTTTAGTTCTTCAATAATTTCGTCCATTTTGCTGCCAAGCGTTAGTTCCGATGGATTTGGGGGAACAGGACCTGCAACAATAAAATCTATATTTTTATTTTCGGTATGATGAATACATTCTTCAATACTATGATGATTACTTAGAATTGTACTCATTCCTTTATTGTTATCTACACCAAAACCTAAGTGAATTCGCGGTTTTCGTAAATCTAAATCAACAACTACAACTTTTTTGTTAGTGATTGAAAAAATTCCACCAATGTTTAGTGCAATAAAAGTTTTTCCCTCGCCCGAAACTGTTGAAGATATTGTAATAACAAATTTTTTGTTGGTATCTCCGATAAATTCTAGGTTTGTTCTAATTGTTCTGAATGCCTCCGAAAATCTAGAGTTTATTTTTTTGTGGATAAGCAATTGCGAAACAGGTATTTTTTCTTTGTAAGTAGGTATAACTCCAATGATTGGAGCATTTGTATACTTCTTTATATCTACCTCAGATGTGATATTATTGTATACCAAGTATCTTATTAAAATAACTATAAATAGAATTATAAACCCAACTAGAATACTAAAGAATATTACTTTAAGTCTTATAGGAGATATTGGTTTGTTAGGTACATCGGCAAGTTCCAGAATTTCGTTTTTAGAAACAAATCCTGCTTGCGAAATTAAGTATTCTGCTTTTTTGCTTATTAATTTATTATAGAATTCTTCGTTAACAGAATATAAACGGTTTAATCTTGCAAGTTCTATTTCGTTATAACTAGAGCTATTAAATATTTTATTTTCGTATTCTGATATCTTTTGTTCATAACGCTTTTTTTGATCTTCTAATCTAGAGATAGAAGAAGCTACGTATTCGCTTAGTATTTTTCTTTGATTTGATATTTGCTTCTCAACAACTTTTATTTTATGATTGTTTTCTGTTACATCATTCAATAATTGTTCTTTTGTATTTAATAATTCTTGTAAATTATTGATAATACTTGTCATAACAGCTTCCGATTTGGTATTACTTAAAAGCGAAATTATATTATATAAATTTAAATCTTTGTTACTGTCAATTTCTTTGTTGATGTGTTTTAGTGTTACTAATTCAATTTCGATATTAGATATTTCGTCTTCAAACTCGTTAATTTTAGTTGTGAATATTGGAAATGGGTTATATTCAACACCTTTTGATTCTTCTTTTATATTATTTTCTTTCTTGAAACTTTGTATTTGTCTTTCGGTTTGATTTAAATCACTAAAAACTTTCTTTGTTTGATTATCGATAAAATCGAGTATTTTATTAGCACTTAATTGTTTCTTTTCTAAATCGTATTTTAAGAATTCTTGTGCAATTGTGTTTACAATAACTTTTGTTTTCAAGGCATTGTTATCGCTAAACGAAATTTCAATTGTTTGTGCAGAATAGTTTATTACACTAATAGATAATTGACGGCTTAAACGTTTGTATTGTTTGTTGGGATTATTTATAACTACATGAAAACCGTTGCTGTTAATGCCTCCTTGTTTTGCTTGTAGAGCTTCTGCATTTTTTATATTTATCTTAAATGAAAATAAATCTAGTTTGTAATTCTTACCAACCGTATATGTTTCGGGGTATTCTTTTTTATTGATGGTTAACTTAAATTTATCGGCTTCAACAAATTTAATAAAAATAGGAGTGTCGTATATTGAAGCGTTTTTTACATTAACTAAAAACTCAAAAGGAGAATTTGTGTATAGTTCTTCGCTAAGGAATGTACCATCGTTAAAATAACTAACTTTTAATGATAATTTATTAAAAACTCGTTTTAAAAATTCTTTAGATTTTAATAGTTCAATTATATTATCGATATTAGAATTTTCGTAGATATCATCAATTTGTAAGAATTTATTGTTTGGGTTGTTGTCGGTGTTTATCTGTATTATTGATGATGATTTGTAAACAGGTTTTGTATATCTTAGATATAGAAAGGTGAAAGTAGCAACAAATAGTACTAAAAATACGAAAATAAGTCTACTTTTTTTCAAAATATGAAAAAAGATAGGTAGTTCAAACTTCTCGTTAAATATTGGGATTTTATTATTGTCCATGTTTTATTTTACTAATAGATAAACAGTTAATATTGATGTGAAAAGAGTTAAATAAGGTGTTATTTCTGCAAGGGCTTTTGTTGCATATCTTGCTCTTTTTTCAACATATATTACATCGTTAGAACGCAATAGAAAATTAGTATTTTGCATATCTTCAATATTGCGTAACTTAAACTCAAATACCTCAGGATTATTTAAATCTCCTCGCAGTAATTTTATTTTGTATGCCTTGCTATAGTCAGATATTCCACCCGATTCGGCTAATGCTTCTATTAAAGTGAAATTTGCATTTTTCATAGGAATAACATTTGCTTTAGTGCTACCTGCCGAAAAAACAAATACTCTTCGGTTTGTTACGGTAATTAGCACAAACGGGTCGATAAAATATTTTTTATATTCTACTTCTAGTTTTTTTTCTGCTTCGCGAACGGTTAATCCTGCAAGCTCCACTCTGTCTAATGTAGGTAGTTTAACTTTTCCGTCATATTCTACATCAAAAGTTATAGGGTTTTGGTTTTGAATTGTGTTTGTCCCTTTAATATCTACTAATTGATCTCCTTTGTTAGTGTATATTTTTACATCAAGTTCGTCGAAAGGCTTTATTTTATATTCTTTGTCGAGTTCTTTAAATTCAGAGTATTCATAATCCTTTGGGGTTTTAAACATTATGCTGGAATTAAGCGATTTACACGAGCTTAATAGTATTGTAGCAATTACAAATATTAAGTATATTTTGTTCTTTTTTATTTTTATCATTGTTTTATTATCTTCAATAATAAGCAAATATAAAGATAATTGAGTTAATTTAATAATTAAAAACAAAAAAGCTCTGCATTTGCAGAGCTTTTCAAAATATTATAATAATATATTTTCTTATTTAATATTAACTCTATATGTAGTTTTTGAGTTATCAGTAAATTTAATATTAAGGATATAAATACCTTGGTTTAAATCAGTAATGTCAATTCTGTTAGAATTGTTAACGGTTTTTACTTCTTCGCCTACAATGTTAAAAAATGTTACCGAAGCAACAGTTTTATTTGCTGAAATATTTACATAATCGCTTGTTGGATTTGGAAATACATTAATAGTAGTGTTTTCGATATTAGAAACACTTGTACTAACTTCAATATCAGAAGCACCTCGGTATAATATTTTATATTCACTAAAAGAATAATCAACAACTCCTGTTACATTATATTCTGTTCCTACAGTTGGAGTGAAAGAGTAAATCTTATCATCAGTCATAGCATCACCGGAACCATCGTTAACAATCCATTGACCATAGCCGGCATCAGCATTTGTACAGTTAGCATCATAAACTTTTACTAAAACACCCTCGTATTGCTCTGTATTTACATCGGCAGTACTTACTGTTTTTGGGTTATAAAGCGGATTTCCTGAGGATACAATTGTAAAGTTTGCAACATTTTTTAATTCTGTCATGTTATAATATTCGGTAACTAAACAAGTGAATGAAACTTCGTCGCCATAATTTACTGTGTTGTTTGCATCATAAACATAAATGCCATTCCAAGCACCAAAAGCATCTTGAACAAAATATCCGCTACCTAAAATAGCAGAAACAATACCGCTTGTATTAACGGTTTGTCCGTTTAATGGAGAATCTCCAGAAACATCAGTTGTATACTGAATATCGTGAATTGTAACAGTTTGAGCAGTTGTAGTTGTTACTACAAAGCTGTCAATTTGTAAATGTTCCGGTGCAACAGTAGCACGTAGAGAAAGCATAAATTGAGCAGTGTCAACAGCAACGGTAGCAGTAACAACTTGCGAGTATTCTGTCCAAGTGTTTGAACTTACTGTGATATAATCTGCATAATGATAATCATCGTCAATTAAACCTGCACGAACTTCTCCATTACCTTTTGCCCAAAATTTAATCTCGTAAGATTGTCCTGCAACACTTGTTAAGTTTTGTGTTGTAAATCTTTTGTGACTTGATGTATCAGTGTTTATTAATTGTGCAGCATTAGCACCATAAACACCTGTTACTTGAATAACACTGTCGGCATAAATACTTGTTCTGCTTCCCATCCAATCGGTTGGTACTCCACCAGACCAGCTATCGAAGTTGCTGCTAAATACTTGTGCATTTGCACTAGTTGCAAATAATGTTGCAACAATAATAAGTGTAAAAAGTTTTCTCATAATTTTAATTTTTTAAGTTATTAATTTTTAACTAGTTTAGTTATTATATTATTGTTCTTTTATTAATATATCGTCTATTTGCCACATTTTACCATCGGTACTTGTGCCGGTATATTTAAATCCTATATAAACATTGTTTTCTTGTTTATATGCCGATAAATCTATATCACCTGAAAGTACCCAAGCTAAACTGCCTGTTGAAAGTGTTGCGGTTAAATTAGTCCAAGTAGCAGTAGAAGGAGCACTAACACCATCATAATCTGTTGAAATAAGTATTTCCATGTCGGCACCATTACCATCGCTGGCATTTTTAAAACTTAAGATAGGTGTAGTTGCTGTATCTAAACTAAAGCTAGGCGAAACAAACCAAGTTTCTGCATCGTAGTGCTGCGATAAATTATATTCGTTGGTAATTCGTGCAAACGACATGCTTGCCTCTTGGAAGAATTTCCAATCGGCATGCGAACCTGATACTACAATATTTTGCCAACCTCCGCCGGTTAAACTTCCATCTTCAAAATCTTTTTTCAAATAATAGCTGCCGGGAATATCGGTATTAACAAAATCAACTTCGTTTGGAGTTCTAACAACCAGCTGAGGAGTAGTTCCATAAACTGTAAAGATAGCAAGTAGTGTTCCGTTGCCTTTTGGTAGAGAATCTCCTGCAAAACTAGCATATCCACTACTTCTTATAATTATTGTGTTGCCAAAATCATCAACTAAGTCAACATCTTTTGATTCTAAATTTACTGCATCTGCCCAAGTTTGATTAGGATTAGAAAAATGAACATTTTCTAATTTAATTAAGCGGCTTTTGTAATAATCGCTATTTGCAGAATCGATTAATTGAGAGATGCTTGTAGTAATTGGTGTTATATTAACAAGATTTTCTTGTATTACTATATTCTTGTCAACATCAACAGAGTCTAATTGTAACATTCCTTTGTAAACTCCAAGAACTAATCCGTTAAGGTTTATTCTTATTTTGTCGCCTTGGCGTATTCCGCCCGATGACATCAAGTGTAAATTAATACCTAGTGTATCATCTTGAATATAAGCTGATTTGTATATATTTCCTGTTTTGTCGTCCATTCCTACAATTGCATAAACCGATAAATCCTTAACAAATTTATATGAGGCAGGATGTATTCCTGAAACAATGCTATCTGTATTTATTTGAT